>JGI11705J14877_10000437_pt1 | contig 26205 bp, 24 predicted proteins | sample Etolaghawater15m_FD_14877 | JGI IMG/M metagenome (IMG submission 14877)
CAATCAGAACGGCCGGGACAACGCAGGACGCAAGGCCGCGAATGCCTGGCTTAGGACGGAGGCGCAAACATGGAAATAATCATTGGCGACTGCCTGACCATCACCACATGGGATCCTCTGAGTTACTGGAGCATCAAACAATCCAACACCTTCGACAATCCGGCCTATGCCGAAGCCAAGCGCTATGAACGATCAACCCGGTTTATCAATCGACACCTGACCACCTACCGGGAGGAATCCGGCGCGCTGATTGTGCCGCGTGGTTTTCTTGAGATGGCGAGCCGCATTGAACCCGGTACCCAGACGAATTTCATTGATCAGCGCAGCACCAGGCCGGTACACATTCCCGCCTTGAAAGATATCAGCTTGAGAGAGTACCAGGCCGAAGCGCTGGACCAGGCCAGCACGCAGGACCAGGGCTTGATAGTCGCGCCCACCGGATCCGGCAAGACGATCATAGGGCTGTCGATGATACAGCGCAGACAGCAGCGCGCCCTGATTCTGGTGCATTCGCGGGAGCTGGCGCAGCAATGGCGGGCCGAAGTCCACAAGCTGACCGGGTTACAGCCGGGCCAGATTGGCGGAGGGCAATGGCAGGAAGGCGAGCATATCACCATTGCCATGATACAGACCTTGAGCAGAAACCCCGAACGCACCCGACAGGCCGCAGCGGGCTATGGTCTGGTGCTTGTGGATGAATGCCATCATGTACCGGCCAATACCTTCATGAAGGTAATCGACATGATGCCCGCGAAGTACCGCTATGGGCTGACTGCAACACCAGACCGGCGCGACGGTTTAGGCATGTTGATTGAACGGGCCATAGGTGAACCCCTGGCGCGCATTGAATCCGACCATGTGCAACAGGCGGGCGGGATTACCGGCGCGGATGTATTAACGATCAATACCTATTGTGGATTCGGGCAGCTTGAATCATGGAATGACTACCTGGCCCAGATCAGCAACAGCGACTACCGCAACAAGGTGATAGCTACGCTTTCCCGGTACCACTCAGCAAAAGCCCCTACCCTGATACTGACCGACCGAATAGAACATGCGGAGAAGTTGCGCGAAGCCTGCAATTGGCAAGCTGTGCTTGTGCATGGCGGGCTATCAAAAAGACAGCGACAGGACGCCATGAAAGCCGCGAGGCATTCACCACTTACCATAGGCACAATCAACCTATTGGGTGAAGGGCTGGATATTTCATGCTGGACCAATCTTGCCCTGGCGTCACCCATATCCAGCCGCACGCGATTGCTTCAAGCGATTGGGCGCGTGATACGAAAGCACCCGGGCAAGGACAAGGGCCGCGTGATTGATTTTGTGGACGATCACCCGTTCAGCCTGTCCAGCTTTCGCAAGCGCGCCAAGGTCTATGAAGAAAAGGGCTATCCCGTCGAATCCATGGATTTTTATGAATACCTCGAGATGGAAGGCGCGCCATGATCAACAGCAGGGCCAAGGGCGCAGGCGCGGAGCGCGAGCTTGCCGGGCTGATCTTCGATCAATTGGGCGTGCGCCTGATTCGCAACCTGGAACAGGCCAGAGGGGGCGGGCATGATCTGGTGCTTCATCCCGACGAAACAGGGCCAGCAGCCGAAGCCATGGACCGCTTCGCCATCGAGTGCAAGCGCTACCAGCGAATAACCCATGCTGATCTTGTGAAGTTCTGGAAGCAGGCCGCAGAACAGGCCGGGCAGGCTGGCAAAATACCGGCGCTGGCGTATCGAGAGAACCGGCAACCGTGGAAGGTCATGATTCCACTGGCAGCGATGCAGCCGAATCTGAGCGCGCACCAAGGCATAGACTGGACGGGCGTGCTATCGGTGCCGGGCTTTTGTCATGTGGTGCGCGATGGCATGGATTTAACCCCCGAAAACCAAATGCCTATCAGTGGCCTAAATCTGTCTGAGCTTTGCGAGTCTTGACCCCGCAGGGTGAACAGCCCCAGGAAGGACCCGCAGCAAGCCGGTACAGGAACCCCCTTTAGGGGCTGGCGACTGAATAAATCGCGGGGTGCGAATTACCCGCAATCTATGTATGGAAGGAGGATCCACCAATTGACCAAGCATATTGGTGCTGGTTTACCTTATTTGGAGTCTGCTTTCAGCGGAGAGCCGCACCTAGTGCAATTCTGATCTTCTGCATCGTTAGGGTGTTGACACTTAGGGCAATAAGCTACCTCAAAGGCAGGGCCAATCTGGGGGGGCGACTGCGCTTTTTCCAATCCTGATTCATGCGGACGGTTAAGAGTTTGATTGAGTTTCTCTAGTTGAAAATGAATATCGTCTAATTTGTTGTGCGACTTTCGCGCGAACGACCTGATATCGAAAACAGCTAATGGCAGTAGCAGCCAGAGGATCACCCAAATTATAAAGATGGTGGCAATAATGAAAGCTGCCCAATCTGGTAGTCCTGAAGTATTCTGAAGGCTTTCCAAGTTATTCATCTTTGATCCCACTTGTGTTGTCCAAGGTTTATTCTGGAATGTAAGCCCGTAGAGGACAAGTTCTTCTTTTAGTGCAAAGAACGCGGGTCCTCCCTGAAGGGGCTCGTGCGGGTAATTCGCACCCCGCTCCCGTTCTAGAAATAGGAATTTACATTTGATTTCGCTTCACCCTGTTTGAAGCCCAGCGAACCAAGAAAAGAACCCGGCCGAAGCCGGGCGAGTCAATCACGGTCCTTGTGATATCGATAAATTTCATCGCCAAATGCTACCTAAATTGTGCCGGATTACCAGTCATGAGGCTGATAAAAGGCCTGTTGGTATTGGCATATTATTGGCACAGCAATTTTTTGAATCTAACTGGAATTTTATAATTTTCTAAGTTATTGAATTATAAAAGTAATTGGCGTCCCCGGCAGGGTTCGAACCTGCAACCTGCTCCTTAGGAGGGAGCTGCGCTATCCAGTTGTGCCACGGGGACTGAATCCGGTCGGCATTATACCGATGGTTTCGGGTAATGTGAAAATGGCTTATGGCTGCTCGGGCGTTTCGGGTTGCTCGGCGCTTGCGTCATTCTGCTGATAGTAGTAATCGTACTTGTCGAGCAGCGATTTCATGAAGTTCCAGGCTTCGTTGTAGGTCAGTCCACTATTCTTGGGAATGATGATCTTGACGTACAGGTCTGCGCCTTTCTCCTGTTTAAGCTGTTGCAGGCGGCTTTCAACCTTGGCCAGGGGCATGGTGCGATAAGCGCTCTCATGGGGCTCCTTGAATCGTATGACCTTGTTGTCGTCTTTTTCCTTGACGTAATAAACCTCGGCCACGTATTTGCCCTTGGCGCTGCGTGCCGGTTTGATCAACTGCTCATACTTGGATTTGACGACCTCGTAATCCCCCTTGAGGGTCAGCAACTGACGGTTGTATTCGATCTTTTCCTGCTCCAGCAGGCGGATACTTTGCAGCTGTTGTTCGCTGGCGTCGTTGAGTGCGGCGATCTGCGCATTGGCCAGTTCGAGTTCGCGTTGCACGATTTGACTGCGCGCTATTTCCTGATCCAGTTGCAGACGCAACTCGGCGAGCTGGTTGGCGAATTCCTGGGACTCCGCATTGATTTCGCTGATGGTAAGGCGGCTTTCGGCGAGTTCACCGCGGGTGCTCTCAACGAGCTGCTTTAGGTCCAGTTTGTCCTGTTCCAACGCTGCAATGGTCTGCAATCGCTGCTTGTCCGTTTGTTCGGCCGCGCGTAACAGCTCCTCTTTTTCCATAATGCGCAGGCGCAGGATCGAGATCATCTGTTCGGCATTGATCAGCCGTTCTTCCAGCGTGGCATTCTCCAGTGACGTGGTTTCTATCATCTGGGTGGCGAGTTTTTCGGCTTCCATGCTGTGCTGAAGCTCGTTCACCAGATGCCAGTTGCGTACGATCAGCAGGCTGGTGGCCAACAGGAAAATGAGCACGACCACCATCATGATGTCGGTGAACGAGGGCCAGAAAGCGCCCTCGTTTTCATATTCGTGGTGGGGCTGTCCGATGGTTGGAAATGCGCTCATTCCTGTCCGGGCGGCGGGGGTGGCAGGCGGAAGCCTTCACGCAGCAGTTTCTTGATGGTGGATATATCGTTGGCAAGCTGCTGGTTCTGCTGCTTGCTGTCGATGATGATCTGGTGCAACGCCCCGGCCGAGGCCTGGTAGGTCTGCTGGGTTTCGGTCATTTTTTCAGTGGCGCGAATGATGCCTTTGATCAGCCCGGCCATCTGGTTGATGATGTCTTCGCTGCGCTTGACGAAACGGGGCACCAGGTAAACCGAGGTCAGGTGCTCGATACCGCTGATCAGATGCGTCTGCACATCACGCACGCGCAGGTAGAAATAGCCGAACAGTACGTAACTGACGATGGCGGTGATGGTGGTCGACAGCGCGGTCGACATGCCATGGATGACCAGCCCCATGCCATCAAGGCCGGTTGCGGCGGATTCGATCAGGTCGGATGCGCCGATCAGAGCGATTGACAAGGATACGATGGTGCCGAAGACACCGGTCAGGATCAAAATGTTGTTAATGAAACGCACCACGCCCAGGCGTGTGCCCTCGTCGGCGGTGAGCATTGCCGCCAGCGCGTTGTGGTTGATCTCGCCATTGGCGTTGTTGATCGCCTGCATGGTGGCGTAGCGCTTGACAATCAGGGCGTGGGCATTGATGCCTTCGGTCGGGTCGTTGCGAATGGCCTCGATATTCTCAACGAATGCGCCCAGCGCGGCTTCCTCGCGGTGGTAGCGAAACAACAGCCATAACAGATTAAGCAGGCCTAACCCCAGGATACCGGCGATGGCGCTGTTGATGATAATGCCGGTCTGGGTCTGCTGGTTTTCCAGATAAAAATGCTTGAGGAAGTCCAGATTCAATACAATGGCTGCCGCGAACAGCGCCAGTGCCACGAAAAACTGGATGAGTATGCGCAGGCTCAGGCGCGTGAGCAGACGATGCGTATCCATAACAGTGTTAGTAATCGATTATTGTTGCAGCAGAGCACCGAATCCACGGGTACGGATCAGGTTATTGAAGTAGGCGCGATAGTAGGCCACTGCGCTGTTGCCGTTGGTGCCCACGTCGTAGATCTTCCAGCCACCCGGGCCCTGCATGAAGCGGAAATCAACACGGATAGGAAAGCTGTTGGACGGGATCACGCGAGCGGTGACGACCACCTGGTCGTAACCCTGACGGCGCGCCGGCAGGAATTCGATGCGTGGCTGAGCGTCGCCATAAGCGCTCACGATGCGGGCGAAGGCGGCGAAGAACATCTTTTTCAGGTTGGCCTGAAAAATGTACTGCTGCGCCGAATTCATGCGGTTGTAATGGTAACCGGCAGCCCAGCGCGCCATTTGTTCGAAATCAAAAAACGGGGCAAGCTGGCTGTCAAGGAAGCTGATAATGTGATCCTGATTCTCGAATTCACCGCTCTTGAGGTAGTCCTGCAGCACCTTGACGCCCATCTCCAGCAATTGGGCCGGGTTTTGCTGCTGGTAATTCGGGTAGTAGGCATAGGGTTGGCTATAACCGTAGCCTGGCATCTGTGCGGACGCGGTGAAGGTCATGAGGCTGAGCAAGCTTATCAGGATCAAGCTGAATTTTTTCATGTCTGTCTCTCAACAATGTAGGTGAAATGTTGCAGGTGTAGCTCGAGGGCCAATACGAAGTGCGTACTCTAAAAGCATAACAGTCTGTTTGTCGGCTTGAGTAGTGTGTACCAGGCCAATGGTACCGGGAGGGGGACTCGAACCCCCAAGGTGTCACCACCAGCGGATTTTGAATCCGCCGCGTCTACCAGTTCCGCCATCCCGGCACAATGGCACGGGATTTTAATCCATAACTCGGGGCAGTGATAGGCTTTCGGCAATATAATTTTGTATGTTCTGATACAGTAATTTAATGGTTCCCAGCGCGGCCCCGCGTGTGTGCAGTCGTTGCTGCCTGTACGTCACAGCGGGTATCATTGCGCGCCGTGATGACGAGCGCCAATATGAAAACCGCCGATTTCGATTACCACCTGCCCGAGGACCTGATCGCCCAGAATCCACCCGAGCAACGCGGTGACTCGCGCCTGCTGGTGCTTGATCCGGCGGCGGATGAGCTGCGGGATGCCCATTTCTCCAGCCTGACTGATTGGCTCCAGCCCGACGACCTGTTGCTGTTCAACGATACCCGCGTGTTTCCGGCACGCCTGTTTGGCAACAAGGCCAGCGGTGGCCGGGTCGAGGTATTGGTGGAACGGTTGATCGACGATTTTGAAATCCTGGCCATGCTGCGCGCCAGCAAGGCGCCACGTGAAGGGGTGCAACTGCTGCTCGAAGGCCAGATTGTGTGCCGGGTGCTGGGGCGCCAGGGTGAGTTTTTTCGCTTGCGCCAGGATGGCCCGGCAAGCTGGCTGGAACTGCTACAGGCCCACGGGCATATTCCGTTGCCACCTTATATACAACGTGCCGATGAACAGGCTGATCATGAACGATACCAGACCGTGTTTGCCCGCCAGACCGGTGCGGTCGCTGCGCCGACGGCAGGCCTGCATTTCTCCGAGTCGATGCTGCAGCAAGTGCGAGATAAAGGTGTTGGAGTCGATTTCATCACCTTGCATGTCGGTGCGGGCACTTTTCAGCCGGTGCGTGTGGACGATGTCTCGAGTCACGAGATGCATGCGGAATGGATTGATGTGTCGGATGGCGTGGTGCAGCGGATTGAGCAAACCCGTAACAAAGGGGGGCGAGTCATTGCGGTGGGCACCACGGTTGTGCGCAGTCTGGAATCAGCGGCAGCGGGCGGCGAATTACGCCCTTTCGCAGGTGACACGCGGCTGTTCATAACCCCCGGATTCCGGTTTCGCGTGGTTGACGCGATGCTGACCAACTTCCATCTGCCACGGTCGACCCTGCTCATGCTGGTCAGTGCTTTTGCTGGCAAGAATTTCATACTCAGGGCGTATGAGCATGCAGTGCGGCAGCGCTATCGGTTTTTCAGCTATGGCGATGCGATGCTCATCCGCAACCGGGTTCCACCCGATTGACAGGCGCAAACCGCCCGACGGAGGCTGCCAATGCGGCGTTTGAGTGGTATATTTCGAGGTCATAAATACAACAAGACAATGGATCACCCGCATAAACCTGATGAAGTCGAGCATGTTTGAGAGCGCTCGATGTCAATCCGCAGCGATGATTCCGCTTAGATGACTGGCCGCTCGAAGCGTCGCTTGATGCAAAGGCCTGGCCGGAACTGTGCCCAGGCGAAGCTCGGGGCAGGTTATTCCTCGTTGATGCTGGTCAGTGAAACCTCGGCCGATTCCTCGCCGTAGTTATGCACCAGAATTCGGCGTGCGTCACTGGCCAGATCATCCAGTTTTAACTGTTCATAGGCCAGGATCTGAACCTGGAGTGCGCGCTTGATCGACGAACTGCCCTGGTAGGTTTCCAACAGGGTTTTGGCGCGATTGGCGGCAGCGATCCAGGCTTTACGCTCAAGGTAGAATTCGGCAACCTTGAGTTCGGCGTCCGCCATCTGGTTACGCAGGTACACCATGCGTTTGACCGCGTCCGGGCTGTACTTGCTATCGGGAAAACGGTTCACCAGGATCGAGAAATCGTTATACGATTGCTGCATGATGGACATGTCGTAATCGGCCAGATTGCGCGTGTAGAAGTAGTCCATGATGTTGTCTTTAAGCCCGAAGTTGATCAGGCCTTTCAGGTAGTAGGCATAATCCACCGCCTCATGGCGAGGATTGAGTTTGATGAACCGATCCGCCGCGGCGGTGGCCGATTCGGGTTCTTCATACAGGTAATAGGCGTAGGCCACGTCGAGTTGGGCCTGGGTGGCGTAATCGCCGAAGGGGTAACGCGATTCCAGCGATTCGTAGTATTCGATGGCCTGGGTGTAGTTGCCTTTATCCAGATTGCTGCGCGCCATCTGGTAGATTTCTTCGGCGGTCTTGCCCTCGGTCGGATCGAGGTTCTTGCCGGAGCAGCCAAGCGCCAGCAGCAGTGGTAATATGATAAAGATCGATTTCACGAAGTCTTTCGCCAGGTTGAACGCATTCGGCCGCGCAGTATAACGAGTCCATGAAAATATTACAGCACAAGCTGGTCGTTGACGAATCGGCCAACGGGCAGCGTCTTGATCAGGCCCTTTCCAGCCTAATGCCTGACTATTCACGTAGCGTTATTCAGCAGTGGATCCGGCAGGGCTTCATTCAATTGAACGATGTCGCCCCGCGCCCGCGCGATAAGGTCTATGCCGGAGACCGGGTGACGCTGGACGTGCCCGAAACCACTAAAACCTACGACCAGCCGCAAGCGATTGAGTTCGATATCGTTTTTCAGGACGAGCACCTGTATGTCATCAACAAGCCCGCCGGGCTGGTCGTGCATCCGGCCGCTGGTCATGCGTCGGGCACCCTGGTTAACGGTTTGCTCAATATCGACCCCAACCTGCATCAACTGCCGCGCGCTGGCATCGTGCATCGCCTGGACAAGGACACCACCGGTTTGATGGTGGTGGCGCGCAGCCTGCCCGCACACACCGGTCTGGTCGATGCGTTACAGGCGCGCCGGGTGAAACGCGAATACGTGGCGATCGTGCGTGGCCTGATCACCGTCGGTCGCAGCATCGATCAGCCCATCGCGCGTCATCCGACGGATCGCAAGCGAATGTCGGTGCAGGGAAATGGCAAGGAGGCTGTCACCCATTTCAGTGTGCGAGAGCGCTTTCGTGCGCATTGCCTGATCGATGTGCAACTGGAAACCGGGCGTACACACCAGATCCGCGTGCACATGGCCTGGCTGCGCCATGCGCTGGTGGGGGACCCGGCATACGGCGGACGACTGCTGATTCCGGCGGGTATTGGCAAAGCACTGGAACAGACGCTTCGGCACTTCAAACGGCAGGCGCTGCATGCGCGTCGCCTCGGCTTCGAGCACCCGGTCAGTGGTGATCCGATGAGTTTTGAAGCCCCGCTGCCTGCGGATATGCAAGGCCTGCTGGATGCGTTGCGCGATGACCTGAACGAGGTGAATGGTGATTGACGATGCTTCGCTGATCATTCCCGACTGGCCCGCGCCGGGGTGTGTGGTCGCCTTTGCGACGACGCGTCACGGTGGCGTCAGCGAGGGCAGTTACGCCAGTCTTAATCTGGCCGATCATGTACAGGACCGGCTATCCCACGTGCTGCAGAATCGCGCCCTGTTACGCCAGGCGCGCCAGTTACCAGGCGAACCCTGCTGGCTGACACAGACCCACAGCGTGCGCGCCATTGATCTCGACAGGGATCGTACGCGCGATGGTGATGCGGCGTTTAGCGCCAAACCCGGCACCATCGCCGTGGTCATGACAGCGGACTGCCTGCCGGTGCTGTTGTGTAACGATCAGGGCGGCGAGGTGGCGGCCGCGCATGCGGGCTGGCGCGGCCTGCTCGACGGCGTGCTTGAAAACACCATCACGGCCATGCGCTCGCATCCGTCGAGCTTGCTGGCCTGGTTGGGGCCCGCCATCGGGCCGAGCTGGTTCGAGGTGGGGCAGGAGGTGCTCGATGCGTTTGCCGAGCGTACGCCGGGTAGCGAGGCCTTTTTCCAGCCTAATCGGCCTGGCCATTACCTGGCCGACCTGTATGCCATTGCGCGCCTGCGCTTGAATAATGCCGGGGTGACGCCTATCTACGGCGGTGATCACTGCACCTTTGCGGAGGCGCAGCATTTTTTCTCCTATCGCCGCGATCAACGCTGCGGACGACAGGCCAGCCTGATCTATATCAAACAAAAACCTGAGTCGCGGCATTGAAATTAATTAAATTAAACCTATTTGTTCGATAGTTTAAATTAATTTATTAAAGAGGGTTTATCCATGCGTATGGATCGATTGACCAGTAAGTTCCAGGAAGCCCTGGCCGATGCGCAATCGCTGGCGGTTGGACGCGATCATCAGATGATCGAACCGGTGCATGTGTTTGTCGCCATGCTTGACCAACGCGGTGGCGCGGTGCGTCCGCTGCTCGCCAAATCGGGTGTCAATGTCAACCTGTTGCGTTCGCAGCTTAGCGAGCAACTGGAAAAACTGCCTCAGGTCGAAGGCACCGCGGGTGACCTGCATATCTCCAATGCCCTGGGCAAATTACTCAATATCAGCGACAAACTGGCGCAGGAACGAAGCGACCAGTATATCTCGTCAGAATTATTCATTCTCGCCGCGCTGGACGACAAATCAGGTGTTGGCGAGGTATTGAAATCGGCGGGTGCGAACAAGAAAGCACTGGAAAAAACCATCGAAGACCTGCGTGGCGGGCAGGTGGTCAGCGACCCCAATGCCGAGGATCAGCGACAGGCGCTGGAAAAATTCACCATCGACCTGACCGAACGCGCCGAGCAGGGCAAGCTTGACCCGGTTATCGGGCGCGATGAAGAAATCCGCCGCGCTATCCAGGTGTTGCAGCGCCGCACCAAGAACAACCCGGTGTTGATCGGTGAGCCCGGTGTCGGCAAGACAGCGATTGCCGAGGGCCTGGCCCAGCGCATCGTCAACGGCGAGGTGCCCGAGGGCATGCGCCATAAACGCCTGTTGTCGCTCGACATGGGGGCGTTGATCGCTGGCGCCAAGTTTCGCGGCGAGTTCGAGGAGCGCCTGAAAGGCGTACTCAATGACCTGTCCAAACAGGAAGGCCAGATCATCCTGTTTATCGATGAACTGCATACCATGGTCGGTGCTGGCAAGGCCGAGGGCTCGATGGATGCCGGTAACATGCTCAAACCCGCGCTGGCGCGTGGTGAGCTGCACTGCATCGGCGCCACCACGCTGGATGAGTACCGCAAATACATCGAAAAGGATGCCGCGCTGGAGCGCCGCTTCCAGAAGGTGCTGGTATTGGAGCCGACCGTGGAGGATACGGTCGCCATCCTGCGTGGCCTCAAGGAGCGTTACGAGGTTCACCATGGTGTCGACATCACCGATCCGGCGATTGTTGCGGCGGCAACCCTGTCACATCGGTACATTACCGACCGCCAGCTGCCGGACAAGGCCATCGACCTGATCGACGAGGCCGCCAGCCGCATTCGCATGGAGATCGATTCCAAACCCGAGGATATGGATCGTCTCGATCGCCGTCTGATTCAGCTCAAGATCGAACGCGAGGCATTGAAGAAGGAAAACGATGAGGCCTCACGCAAGCGCCTGGCCACGCTGGAGAACGAAATCAATACCCTGGGCCGCGAATATTCCGATCTGGAAGAGATCTGGGTGTCGGAAAAGGCCGCGCTGGCCGGTACCGCGACGATCAAGGAAGAGCTCGAGCGGGCGCGCCTCGATCTCGAAACCGCGCAACGTGCGGGCGATCTGGCGCGCATGTCGGAGCTGCAGTACGGCCGTATACCCGAGCTGGAAAAACAGCTCGACATGGCGGCGAATGTCGAGATGCAGGATATGAAACTGCTGCGCAACAAGGTCGGCGAGGAAGAGATCGCCGCCGTGGTATCGCGCTGGACCGGTATCCCGGTATCCAAAATGCTGGAATCAGAACGCGACAAATTACTGCAGATGGAGGACCAGTTACGCAAACGAGTGGTTGGTCAGGATGAGGCCGTGATTGCTGTATCCAATGCCATTCGCCGCTCGCGTTCCGGCCTGGCTGACCCCAACCGGCCGAATGGTTCGTTCCTGTTCCTGGGACCGACCGGGGTCGGCAAAACCGAGTTGACCAAGGCGTTGACCGAGTTCCTGTTCGACACCGAGGAGGCCGTGGTGCGCATCGACATGTCGGAATTCATGGAGAAACACAGCGTCGCTCGACTGGTTGGTGCGCCGCCCGGATACGTCGGTTACGAGGAAGGCGGTTACCTGACCGAGGCCGTGCGTCGCCGTCCCGTATAGCGTGGTGCTGCTCGACGAGGTCGAAAAGGCGCATCCCGATGTTTTCAATGTTGTTACAGGTGCTCGACGACGGCCGCCTGACCGATGGTCAGGGGCGCACGGTGGATTTTCGCAATACCGTTATCGTCATGACCTCGAACCTGGGTTCTGACGACATTCAACGCATGGCCGGTGAGGAAAACTACGCAGCGATGAAAGCGGCGGTGATGCAGATCCTGACCGGTTATTTCAGGCCGGAGTTCGTCAACCGTATCGATGAAACCGTGGTGTTCCACCCGCTGGGTCGCGAGCAGATCCGGGTCATTGCGCGCATTCAGCTTGGTCATCTTGAGAAACGTCTCGGAGACCTCGGGCTCGGCCTGAATATCTCGGAGCGTGCGCTGGATGAGCTGGGTGAAATCGGCTTCGACCCGGTGTACGGTGCAAGACCGCTGAAACGCGAGATTCAGCAGAGTATCGAAAACCCGTTGGCGCAGGCGATTCTGTCGGCACAGTTCAGCCCTGGCGACACGGTGCATATCGATGTGAACGAATCCGGGGATTTTGCGTTTGGCCGCTGATGCGGGCAAAAAATCCGGGTCTAATGATTCGATCGTGGCTATAATCCGGCCACGATCGAAAAATAATGACTATGGCTGTTTTTGCATCCTTTCTCTTTAATAGAACGCTCAAACAATTTCTTGCCTGCAAGGATCTGAACAGCCGGGAAGGCAAGGCGTTGATCGAAAAAATTCGTTCGCATGCCGCTGATTCGCTGGAGAAAATCCTTGAAATCATTCCCTCTACAGCGAAACCCCACAGTGATATTCTGAAGCAGATCTGCCAGGAGCAGGTCAACCAGGGTTCGGAGGATCGGTTTCTCGATTTCCTCGAGCGCGATGAAACGACTGTGCGTGTGGCCAGCAAGAACATACTGGGTCAATCGCAACAGATCAACCCGGTCAAACTGTTCAAGCGACTGCACGAGGGCACCCAGTCGACCTCAGAAATTATTGATGTGCTGGAGATGCAAAAGGTCAGCCTGGCCCCGGAGTTATTCGTCAAGAATGCGCTGCGTCTGAACAACAATTACTCAGCACGCCTGATCGATATCGCCCAGAGCGAGGCCACACGCGCCGACATGTCGGCGATCAGTGTCGAAGCCGAGGCGATCGCCTCGCCCGAGATCAAGATCAAACTGATGCGCTTTCTGTCGGCCACCAATCAGCCCGAAGCCGCCGCTGCGATCATGCAGTTCCTGTCTGACAGTTCCAAGGTCATTGTCATTGAGGCGTTAAAGAACCTGAGCAACATGTCGGTGGCCTTCAATCCGTCGCCGCTGGCGCCCATGATCGCGGACATGCGCGAGGATGATCAGCGAATTGCACTGCGCATTCTGCATGACAAGATGAGTGCCCGTTATCTTGCGGCCATGGCGCCCTTGTTGGCGGGCAAGAATGATGAACTGCGTGCAGAGGCGAGTGAGATTGTCGCCAATCATGTCTCGGAAAAAGCCCTGGAAGGTGTGCTGCTGAGCCTGGATCAGGGTGAATGGTGGGGCCGGGACGAGGCGATCAAGAGTCTGATCACCCATGGCAATGAGTCGTTGTACAAAGCCGCCGCAGCGCTGCAACAGCACGACAACGAATTCGTGCGCTCGTCAGCTGAACAGCTATCGATGAGCCAGTCCACCATGACCGGGGATGTAGCCAGTATCGAATTCGCCATGCTCAACGACAACTGGCAGGTACGTGAGGCCGCAATTCAAACGGCTGGCAGCTCCAGCAGTCGTTCGGTGCTGGAGGTCTTTCCTAAAGTAATTGAAAAATATCCCGAATCATCCGTAGCGGTATTGAAGGCGGTGCGCAAACTGGGCTTCAGCAAGGGACTGGAGATTGCCTCACGTTGCGTGCAGATGAAAGAGGCCACGATACAACGTGAGGCGCTGTTGACCTTCAATGCGTTGGTCACCCAGAACCATGCTGAAAAGGTGAGGGATGGGATCGTCAGGCTGGTGCCCAGGCTGCAGGCGACGGTTCGTGACACGGCGCTGGAAGTCGTCAATAGCATTACCGAGCAGTTTAAGCTGTCGAAGCTGAACGTTGATGAGGCCCGCATGTTCGAGACACGCCTGACCAAGATCGAGGAAAACAGTCGTCAGGCCAAAATGGATGAAACCAGCGAAATCGAAAAAACCGAGGTCGTCAACTATCAGAACATCGAGGACCTCAAGGTCGGCGATTTATGGATGAATCGCTACAAGATCGAACGTGAGGTGGGGCGCGGGGCCATGGGGCGCGTCATGCTGGTGGTGGATGAAACCGTCAGTGAAACACTGATACTGAAATACATGCACCCCGAGCTGACCGCCGATCCCAAGGCGCGCGAACGTTTTCTGCGGGAACTCAAGTATTCACGCAAAATTAGCCATCCTAACGTGATCCGCATTCATGACTTTCTGGTCAAGGACGGTATTTCAGCCATTTCCATGGAATACTTCGAAAGCCATGGCCTTGATCACCTCATAAAGAATGAGATGCTGGGCCCCCATGCAGAATCATTGAAGATCTTGTACCAGGTGGCGGATGGTATGTGGGAAGCCCATCGTCAGAATGTGGTTCATCGCGACCTCAAACCCAGTAATATACTGGTCAATGATCAGGGCGTGGCCAAGGTGGTGGACTTCGGTATCGCCTCGGTCAGCAGCGAACATGAAATGACCCTGACCAAGACCGGCATGATTATCGGCACACCGGCCTACCTGTCGCCAGAGCGTGCGCGTGGCGAAGAGGCGGATTTTCGTTCCGACATCTACGCCCTTGGCATCATTGCCTATAACATGTTCAATTATGGTTTGCCCTACCGGGGGGAGCCGATGTCGTTACTGTTCCAGCATATCGAGGGCAAGGCAGTGCCGCTGCATGAACTGGATAAAGGCATCAGTCGCGAAATCGGCACGCTGGTCGCACGCATGATGGCGGCTGACATCAACAAGCGCTTCCAGAGCATGGATGAGGTGCGCACGGCTATCGGACAATTGTTATGAGCATTCAACAGACGATTGAAAGTAAACTGGAAAATACCTTTAAACCCGAGTTCCTTGAAGTGGTCAACGAGAGCCACATGCATAACGTGCCGCCCGGATCGGAATCGCACTTCAAGGTGACCGTGGTCAGTGATGAATTCAACGATCTCATGCTGATCAAACGTCATCGTCTGGTCAACCAGGCCCTGCAACTGGAACTGCAACAGATCCATGCGCTGGCCCTTCACACCCTGACCCGCGACGAGTGGTTCGAGCGTGCGGGCAAGGTGGCTGACTCCCCTTTGTGCAAGGGCGGTGGCAAGAACGCCTGAGCGCTGTTGCGTCACGGTGGTTTTGCCTGTGTTCGTTCCTGTCTATAATGCCGGGTAGAATATTTGGCGATTATCTATGAAATATACCGGCGCAGCGTCTGCCTGCCGCCGCCAGTGCGGTGCTGGCACAGGCAGTAAAATCTATCTATTCCGCGTTCAAAATCTCGCTTCTCTGGATCATAGGCAGGCTCGCTCATTGGCGATCCAGGGCAGATTGCCATGTTTTACCAAGAGTTGCTGAGATATGCCGACCTGTAATATCCGTGTAGGACACGGTTTTGATGTGCATGCCTTCGAGGACGGCGACAGCATTCGCCTGGGTGGCGTCGATATTGCCCATCACCGCGCTTTCAAGGCTCATTCTGATGGCGACGTGCTGATTCATGCCCTGTGTGATGCATTGCTGGGCGCCGCCGCGCTCGGTGACATTGGCCAGCATTTTCCCGATAGCGATGAACAGTTTCGCGCCATGGATAGCCGGATTTTTCTGCGCCAGGTCGTCGAAATGCTAGGTCACCACGGCTACAGCTTCGTCAATGCCGATATCACCATCATCGCCCAGGCGCCGAAAATGGCGCCGCATTGCCAGGCCATGTGCAATACGCTGGCCGATGACCTGCAGTGCGACCCGGCCCGGATCAATGTCAAGGCGACCACGACCGAGCGACTCGGATACACCGGCCGCGAGGAAGGCATCGCCGTGCACGCGGTGGTGCTGCTGGAGAAAATCGCGTGAGTCTGGGACCGGTCATGCTCGATGTGGCTGGCCTGGCGCTCTGCGAAACTGACCGCCGCCGCCTGCGCCATGCCCAGACCGGCGGGGTCATCCTGTTTAGCCGAAACTACGACACGCCCGAGCAACTCAAGGCACTCGTCGATGACATTCATGGCCTGCGTACTCCGCGCCTGATCGTGGCCGTGGACCAGGAAGGCGGCCGGGTACAGCGCTTTCGCGAGGGCTTTCAACGTCTGCCGGCGATGGGCCTGTTGGGTGATCTGTATGACCGCGATGCCGATCAGGCCATTGAACTGGCGCAGACAGTCGGTTGGATCATGGCGTCTGAACTGCTGCATTATGGCGTCGACCTGAGCTTCGCACCGGTACTCGATCTGGGCCACAAGATCAGTACGGTGATTGGCGATCGCGCATTACACACCGATACCGGAGCCATCGTACGTCTGGCCAATGCATTGATTCGTGGCCAGCGAGAAGCGGGAATGGAAGCGGTCGGCAAACACTTTCCCGGCCATGGCTCGGTGGAAGGCGACTCCCACCATGTCATGCCATTTGACGGGCGGGCGCGTGACACCATTCTGGCGCACGATGTGCAACCGTTTCGGCGTGTCATGGACACCCACCTGGCCGCGATCATGATGGCGCATGTGATTTATGAAAAAGCCGACCCCAATCCTGCCGGTTATTCCCGTTACTGGATTCAGAGCGTTCTGCGTGAACGGCTCGGCTTCGAGGGCGTGGTGTTCAGCGACGACCTGAGCATGGCCGGGGCCGGGTCGGTGGGTGGTTACGCCGAGCGCGCACGTGCCTCGCTGGATGCCGGTTGTGACATGCTGCTGGTATGCAATAATCCGGACGGCGCTGACGAGGTGCTTGATTCACTTACGCATTACAGCAACCCTGTATCGCAACTCCGACTGGTCAGGCTGCATGGCAGGCCCACCGACAAAAAGCGGAAACTGTTTACGACGCCAGCCTGGAAAACGGCGGTATCAGCCCTGCAGGCGTTCATGCATGAAGCGGAGCTGAGCGAGAGTGACGATTTGTTCAATTTGTAAAATGTTTAGACTGCAAGATGGAAAAAGTTCTGCACTATTTTGACCGTTTCGATCCTCAGTGGGGATGGGTGCTGACGGTATTTTTTATCGTCCTTTTTACTGTGATAGCCAATTTTTTTGCGCGCAAATTGCTGGAGCGCATGAGCGTGCGTCTGGCCGAGACCCGAACCCTGTGGGACGATGTATTGCTCGATGCCGCCGGGCGTCCATTGACCTGGGCAATCTGGATAGTCGGCATTACCTTTGCGGCTGATGTCATCTATGCCGCCACCGAAGCGCCGATTTTTCTGGCCACCGCTACGCTGCGCGATATTGGTGTGCTGGTAACGCTGACCTGGTTTCTGTTGCGCTTCATTAAAGGGGGCGAAGTCGCAATTATTGGGGGTAAAGGCGACAAAAGTGCTATCGACCGTCACACTGCCGAGGCGATCGGCAAACTGGTGCGCCTGGCCATTATTATTACCGCCGCGCTGGTTACCTTGCAGACACTGGGTTACAGCATATCCGGTGTACTCGCGTTCGGTGGCGTGGGTGGCATCGCGGTGGGTTTTGCAGCCAAGGATTTGCTGGCCAATTTTTTCGGTGGGCTCATTATCTATCTCGACCGACCCTTCAAGGCCGGAGACTGGATACGTTCGCCCGATAAACAGCTGGAAGGCACGGTGGAAAAAATCGGCTGGCGCATGACCCAGATCAGAACCTTCGACAAACGACCGCTGTACGTGCCGAATTCGGTGTTCACCAGCATCATTGTTGAAAATCCGTCGCGCATGACCAATCGCCGCATCTATGAAACGATCGGGGTGCGCTACGACGATATCGCTGCGATGGAAGCCATTGTCGAGGCGGTGAAGGAAATGCTGACTCAACACGAAGAGATCGATACCCGCCAGACCATGATTGTGAACTTCAATGAATTCTCCGACAGCTCGGTTGATTTCTTCGTTTATACGTTTACCAAAACGACTGACTGGGTTAAATTTCACCAGATCAAGCAAGATGTACTGCTCAGGATTTCACGCATCATCGAACAACACGACGCCGAGATCGCTTTCCCGACCACCACGGTCCTGCTACCGCAGGGCGCCAACTCATAAGCCGGTAACACAACACCATGCAGATATCACATGCGCTAGAGGTTCACCAACAGGCCGAACAACTTTACAGCCAGCAACAGGTCGATGACGCCATTGCGGATATGGCGGTCAAGCTGGGCGTGGACATCCAGGATGACTTCCCGCTGATGATGTGCGTCATGAATGGTGGCTTGTACCTGACCGGGCAACTCATGCGCCACTGGCATTTTCCGCTGACGGTGGATTACGTGCACGCCACCCGCTACCGTCTGTCGACGCTGGGGCGTGATGTATTGTGGAAGGCCTATCCGCAGAACAACCTCAAGGACCGACACGTGGTCATCGTCGATGATATCTTCGATCAGGGGTATACCCTGGAAGAGGTGCGGGCCTACTGCCTGTCGCAGGGCGCAAAGAAAACCACCAGCGTATTTCTGATCCGCAAGCACCATGAACGCAAGCGCGCCGACATCGAGGCCGACCATGTGGCGCTGGAATGCGGCGATGAATATGTCTACGGCTCCGGTATGGATCTGCACAGCCATTTTCGTAACCAGGCCGGCATCTACGCTATTTCCTACGAACTGGCGGGGCGCTGATCGCCCCCTTGCTACAGGCACAATCATGGCTGCAAAGATCGCTGTAATCGGAGGAACCGGGCTGTATTCAATGATGGATGGCTTCGAGATGGACGCGCAGGAGGTCATCAATACGCCTTACGGTGAAGGCTCCGGTCCACTTGTGATGGGCAGGCTGCATGGGCGTGAGGTGGTGTTTCTGGCGCGTCATGGTTTTACCCATCGTCTGCCGCCGCACCGGGTCAACTATCGCGCCAACATCTGGATGCTCAAGCAGGTCGGGGTCGATCGTATCATTTCGGTCAATGCCGTGGGCTCTCTGAACGAAAACTGCCCACCCGAGGCCATGGTGCTGCCCGACCAGATCATCGATTACAGCTGGGGACGCGAACATACCTTCTTCGCTGACGATCTGGACAATGTTGTGCACATCGATTTTACCTGGCCGTATTCGCAATCCCTGCGTCAAACATTGATCGCCGCCGCCCAGATTGCCCAACTCAAGCTGGCGCCCCAGGGGGTCTATGCCTGCACCCAGGGCCCGCGTCTGGAAACGGCCGCCGAAATCCGCCGACTGCGCAACGATGGCTGCGATATCGTCGGCATGACCGCCATGCCTGAAGCGGCGCTGGCGCGTGAACTGGAAATGGATTACGCCTCCGTTGCCATTGTCGCCAACTGGGCCGCAGGTCTGACAGACGAGGAATTAACCATGCAGGAAATCGAGGCCTGCCTGAAAAACGGCATGCAGTCGGTTAAAACATTACTGGCACAGGCCATTGCTCTGTGTAATTGATCCAAACCTCACAAGAAATACTTCAACCATGATAAAGACCCTGATATTCGATGTGGACGGCACGCTGGCCGATACCGAACGCGACGGCCATCGCGTCGCTTTCAACAAGGCCTTCGAGCAGTTGGGAATCGGCTGGAACTGGGATGTCGCCACCTATGGCAATCTACTCAAGATCACCGGCGGCAAGGCGCGAATGAAATACTACATCGACAACTACGAGGGCGTTGGCGATGGCATCGATGATGTCGAGGCATTCCTGAAAAAGGCGCACGCGCAAAAAACGGTTAATTATGTCGAACTGTTAAATCAGAATGCCATTCCATTGCGGCCGGGCGTTGAGCGTATGTTCAACGAGGCGCGCGAAGCGGGTCTGGGGCTTGCCATTGCGACAACCACGACGCCGGCGAATGTGACCTCGCTGCTCAAGAATACGCTGGGTGCGCAAAGCATTGACTGGTTCGATTACATTGCGGCAGGTGATATTGTCGATAAAATGAAACCCGCGCCCGATATCTATGAACTGGTGCTCGATACACTCGACCTCAAACCCGGACAGTGCATTGCCTTTGAGGACTCCTTCAACGGCATACAGTCGGCGCAGGGTGCGGGTCTCAAGACCGTAATCACCCGGACTGGCTATACTCGACATGAAGATTTCGATGGCGCCTTGCTGGTGCTCGATCATCTGGGTGACAAGGATAATCCTTCGGCGGTCATGCAAGCGACCTTTGAGCAGGACTACCTGTCACTCGAAGCACTGTTGCAACTGGCCGAATGAAATTCTGTAGCGCCTGCGGCGCCAGCGTCAGCTTGCGAGTGCCGGAAGGTGACAACCGCCCCCGACACGTTTGCAATGACTGTGGGATCATACATTACTCCAACCCCAACAATGTCTGCGGCGCGATCCTGACCTGCGGTGACAGGGTTCTGTTATGTCGCCGCGCCATACAACCGCGTTACGGCCTGTGGACATTGCCGGCGGGTTTCATGGAAAACGGCGAAACCATCGCCGAGGCGGCGGCGCGGGAATGTATCGAAGAGGCGAACGCCACGGCATCATCGCTGCGCCTGTTCGGTGTTTTCAGCCTGCCGCATATCTCCCAGGTCTACCTGATGTTTCGCGGTGAATTGGCATCGAACGATTTTTCTGCCGGCGAGGAGAGCCTAGAGGTTGATCTGTTCGGACAGTCACAAATCCCCTGGAACGAACTGGCGTTCCCGGTCATCGGCCACAGCCTGCGCCTGTACTTCAAAGCGCTCGAATCTGGACATACAGAGCAGGTGCACGTGGCAACCGCCGTTCGCAGACCGGATATGACGGTGAACTGGATCGACTGATTCCAGGGCCTGACTGGCGAAGGGGAATCGCGAGCCAGCCGGTGGTTTTACGCTTTTCAGCAGCGCCAATCGAGTGGGTTCTTGCATCATGTTTTTTTAGAGTGTCATGCACAACCAAATGGAATGGCTCGCCCGCACCCGGGCGGATCAAATCGGTGCAAACGGGGCCTACGCGGAGCGGCTCAGCACATGGGCTGTGCATCTACAGTGAATATTCTGCAATCGATTGACCTTGAGAATTACTGTGCTATACAAACGGCCATTTTCGTGGAAATGATCTGGATCAACAAATGTTTAGAAGCCTATGGCGTCTGCATCACAGATCGCGAAAATAATCGGACTAAAGGCCGTTGCGAACCAGGTGGATCGTCTGGCGGCAACGACCTGTTGAAATCAATCATAAATTCACCCATACCGGACAAACGAACGAGACTCGACCCATGACCACACAGACCCCCAAGAAAAAGGCTGCCAGCAAGAAAAAAGCGGCGATCAAGAAGACCGCAAGCGCCAAACCAGTCAGCACGACCACTCCAAAAGACAGCGCAAAACCGACGGCTACCGCTAAAAAGGCGGTAAAGAAAAGTGTTAACAAAGCGAGCCCGGCAAAAGCCAAAACCAGCAAGGCCAAGCAGCAGACCATCAGCTTTCAGATGCGCTATCAAATGATTCAGGAAGCGGCTTACCACATTGCAGAAAAGCAGAATTTTGCGGTGGAAAATCAACTCAATCACTGGCTTGAGGCGGAAGCCCAGATCGACAGCTGGATCAAGGCTGAAAACATTCAACTCGTTGCCTGATCACTGTCACCGTCAATCGATCTAGCAGGCGCTACCTGTAGTCATGGTGGCGCCTGTTTTCAATTAAAAAATACAAACCAAAGGACAATGCCATGACAAAGTGGGTTTACGCCTTTTCTGAAGGCGACGGCAAAAACAAGAAACTGCTTGGCGGCAAGGGCGCCAACCTGTGCGAGATGACACAGATAGGGCTTAACGTTCCGCCTGGATTCGTCATCACCACCGAGGCCTGCCTGCATTACCTGGATTCCAGCGAGCGCGAGATGCCGGCTGAGGTGATGCAACAGGTGCGCGAACATATCAAGTCCGTTGAGCAGGCCACTGGCAAGGGATTTGGCGATCCGTCGAAGCCTTTGCTGGTTTCGGTGCGTAGCGGTTCAGCGCTTTCGATGCCGGGCATGATGGATACAATTTTGAACCTGGGACTCAACAGCGAAACCCTGAAGGGGGAGATCGAGCAAACCGGCGATGCGCGCTTTGGTTATGATGCCTATCGCCGTTTCATTCAGCTGTTTGGCAAGGTTGCCATGCAGGTCCCGGATGAATTGTTCGATGCCGAATTCGAGAACATCAAGCAGGCCGCCCGGGTCAGCGAGGATGTTGGCCTGTCGGCTGATGACCTGAAAGAAATCAGCACCCGGTTTCTACGAATATTTCAGGAACACACGGGACGGCCGTTTCCGGAAGACCCGTATGAACAGCTCGAGATCGCGATCAAGGCCGTGTTCAACTCCTGGATGGGGCGACGCGCGATCGATTATCGACGCGAATTCAACATCACTCCCGACATGGCGAACGGCACGGCAGTCAACGTGTGCACCATGGTTTTTGGCAACCGTGGCAATGATTCCGCAACGGGTGTGGCCTTTACCCGTAATCCGGGTACCGGTGAGAACCGTCTGTACGGAGAATACCTGACCAACGCCCAGGGTGAAGATGTGGTGGCGGGTATTCGCACACCCAAGGCGATCGACAAGTTGGATCAGGAAATGCCGGAGATGGCGCGCCAACTGGCTGAACTGCGGCAGCGGCTTGAGACGCATTATCACGAGGTACAGGACTTCGAATTCACCATCGAACGCGGCACCCTGTATTGCCTGCAGACACGCAACGGAAAGATGAACGCCTCGGCTATGGTGCGCACCTCGGTCGAGATGGTGCAGGAAGGACTCATCACACAGGAGCAGGCATTGCTGCGCATCAACCCTGAACACCTGGAGCAGATGTTGTATCCACGGCTGGATCGCAATACACATGCGGAACCCGTGGCCCAGGGCCTGCCGGCCTCGCCGGGCGCAGCGGTGGGCAAGGTGGTGTTCGATGCCGATCGTGCCGAGCAGATGGGAAAGGTCATGGGACAAAAAGTGATCCTGGTGCGCGAGGAAACCAAACCAGAGGATATTCATGGATTTTTTGCCGCGCAGGGCATTTTGACCAGCCGCGGCGGCAAGACCTCGCATGCGGCCGTGGTTGCGCGCGGCATGGGGAAGCCCTGTGTCGCCGGTGCCGAGGGCATTCGTGTAGATGTCCAGCGGCGAGAGGCCTACGTGGGTGAGCAGGTGATACGTGAGGGCGATACGATTACCATCGACGGATCCAATGGCAATGTTTACTTCGGCGCCATTCCAACCGTTGAACCCGAATTCACCAATGAACTCAATCAGATACTCAGCTGGGCTGATCAGACTGCCTACCTGCGCGTGATGGCCAATGCCGACACCCCCGAGGATGCCGCGCGGGCGCTCAAATTCGGCGCCAAGGGCATAGGCCTGTGCCGTACCGAGCGCATGTTCAATGCGGTGGAGCGCCTGCCCATCGTCATAGAAATGATCGTCGCCGAGAGCATTGAGCAACGCCAGGCCGCACTCGACAAGTTGCTGCCGATACAGCGCTCTGATTTCCGCAAGCTGTTCGAAACCATGGCTCCATTACCGGTGACGATTCGCCTGCTCGATCCTCCAATCCACGAGTTTTTGCCCACAGCTGATCAGTTGAAGGATGACATAGAAAAACTCACGCATTTACGTCATTCCGTGCGTGGGCTGGATGTGTTGGCAGGCTCCATGCTGTTATTGAAGCAGGAGGGCATTGACGACGAGCCCATCCCGCAGATGGTCAGCGAGCACCTGGTGGAAAAGGCGATTGAAACAAAACAGCTGATGTTGAAAAAGGTACGCGTGCTGACCGAGGTTAACCCGATGCTGGGGCATCGTGGTGTGCGTCTGGGTATCACCTATCCCGAGATCTACAAGATGCAGATTCGCGCCATTCTGGAAGCCGAGGCCGAATGTGCGGCCAAGGGTCTGGAGGTCCATCCGCAGATGATGGTGCCGCAGGTTTGTTCGGCCGAGGAACTGGTATGGGTGCATCGTTACATGGATGAAATCAAAGCCGAGGTCGAGGCTGCCAGCGGGCACACGCTGACCTGTCGCTTTGGCACCATGATCGAGGTGGTGCGCGCCTGCATGCGCGCCGATTCTCTGGCTACGAAGGCCGAGTTCTTTTCGTTTGGCACCAACGATCTGACCCAGGCTGTTTTTTCGTTCTCGCGTGAGGATGCTGAGAACAAGTTCCTGCCGATGTATAACCAGAACAAGATCCTAAAGGATAATCCGTTCGAGGTACTCGACTCCAAGGGCGTAGGCAAGCTCATGAAGATTGCCATCGACTGGGGCCGGGAGGTCAAACCGGACCTGTCAGTCGGCATCTGTGGTGAACATGGCGGGCATCCGGCATCCATCGATTTCTGTCATGGCGCGGGACTGAATTACGTGTCCTGTTCGGCACCGCGCGTGCCGGTCGCGCGTCTGGCTGCTGCGCATGCTGCGCTGAATCATTCGGGCGGCCATTAAATCGACCGGACCAGTCGTGTTTGTATGAGTCATAAAGGGCGCTATTGCGCCCTTTTTCTGATGCGCCCAGCGATTGAGCGTTGTTTCCGGTTTTGTATTGACTGGCGTGATTCGGTGCAGAGCAGTTGATCCTGTCCAGTGATGAGTTAAAGTCTTGGTATTTTAGCTGCCCATTGATCCTCATGATCCTGTATTACTCGCATACCTCACCCTACGCACGCAAGGTTCGACTGGTCATTGCCGAAAAGGGTTTGCAGTCTTCCGTCCAGGCCGAACTCATTGATCCGTTCGCTCACAATGACGAACTGCTGAAGGCCAATCCACTGGGTCGGGTACCCACCCTGGTGCTGGATGATGGCCGTACCTTGTATGACAGCCAGGTTATCTGTGGTTACCTCGATAGCCTGCGTGTCAAGCCGGTGCTGATTCCGTCCCAGGGCAGGGCGCGTTGGCAGGTATTGTGCCGCGAATCGCTGGCGGATGGCCTGACCGATGCGGCCTACAACATCGTCATGGAGAAAAAGCGCGACCCGGGGCTGCAGTCTGCCCACTGGATCTCCCATTGGTCGAGTGAAATACGGCGCTCCCTGGATGCCATGCAGGCAGCACATGATGAATTGTCTGGTGAGGTGACCCTGGCACACCTGGCGACTGCCGCGGCAATCGGTTACCTGAACTTGCGCATGCCGGATATTCTGCAGCAGGGTGGGCAAGGTGAGGGACACGGCTGGTCGGGCCTGCTGGCATGGTATGCGGAATTCAGTGCCCGACCATCAATGCAATCGACCATGCCAGCATAGGCAATATCGTGTCTCGTAAACCCCACGAAGCCATGTTTTCACGAGCGGTGCGAGCAACGCAGAAACGGCTGGGTAGTGCTGATTCCATCGATCATCAGATTCAGCGCGCGCGGTGGCGGAATACCCTGAACGAGGATCAGGCCAGGTTTATTCGCGCATGTGACTCGTTTTATCTGGGTACGGCGAGCCTGGATGGTCAGCCTTATATTCAGCATCGGGGTGGTCCACCTGGATTCGTGCATGTGCAATCGTCATCACGCCTGTGGTTCCTCGATTTCGCGGGTAACAATCAATACATCACGGTGGGTAACCTTTCGGAAAATCAGCAGGGCTTTCTTTTTTTCATGGATTACAACAACCAGCGACGCCTCAAGCTATGGGCCAGACTGTCTGTTGATGAAGATATTAGCGGAGCGGCCGAGTTGTTGCCTGCGGACTACCGTGTAGCGATTGAACGACGCATCATCGTGGATATAGATTCCATCGACGAGAATTGCCCGCAGCACATTACGCCGCGTTGAAATGCCGACCAGGCGGCCAAGCGCCGGATCACGCTAATCTTGAATTCCCCGCAAAGTAATCGAAATTTAATTCCTTTAATTTCAGTTACTTATTAAATATTAGAGAATTCTAATAAATTAATGCTTGACCATATTAGTTTTTACTAATATAGTTTGCCCATCAGATTTATTGATTTCAATTTCAACTTTTTTGGAGACTCATGTCATGAAAAAAATCATCACTGCAGCAGCAATCATCCTGGCCACCACGTCGGCTCAAGCCTTCTGGGGTGACAACAACAACACCAACGGTTATGGCAACGGCGACTTCACCGGCAACGGTTATGGCAACGGTTACGGCAACTACAGCTCTGACGCACGTGGTCGTGGCGCCGGTCGCGGCAAAGGTCGTGGCGATGGCGAAGGTGAGTTCGACTTCTCCATGAGCTTCAAAGGCCGCGCCCGTGGCGACATGGACAGCGAAATGGATG
>JGI11705J14877_10000440_pt1 | contig 26123 bp, 23 predicted proteins | sample Etolaghawater15m_FD_14877 | JGI IMG/M metagenome (IMG submission 14877)
CTTTATTGGGAAGAAGCAACGGTTTATTGAGTTGTTGAAGGAGCAGAAATTAAGAACGATAAACATAGCGGTAACAAAAGGTGTTAATGAAAAAGCAAAATTGAAACCTTCTGGTGTCGTTTGGTTGGGCTTAGTTCCAGAACATTGGGTCTTTGCAAAAATAGCATATTACGCTGAGGTTAAGGATGGAACACATGATACCCCCCAATATGTAGTGCCATCAGAAGACAGCATTCCATTTGTAACCTCAGCAATATTCTATGATGGTTTTATAGACTTTGCAAATGCAAAGCATATTTCAAAGCAAGACCACATTAATATTTATAAAAGGTCAAATACCGAAAAGAATGACATTTTAATGTCTATGATTGGTGGAAATATTGGTAGTTGTGTTTTAGTAGATACTGACATTGAGTTTTCAATTAAAAATGTTTGTCTTTATAAAACATCAAATTCAAAAAATCTCAATGCCAACTTTTTTCTATATCTGCTCAAGAGCATACAGTTGAAAGCTCAAATTCAACTTACTCAAAGTGGAAGTGCCCAACCCTTTTTGGGTTTAGGTGAATTAAGAGCAATGCGTTTCTTTTTCCCACCGATTGAAGAACAAAAACAAATTGTATCACACATAAAAACCGAAACCGCTACCATAGACACAGCCATAGCCAAAGCCGAACGTGAAATTGAACTCATTCGGGAATACAAAGAGGCTATGATTAGCGAGGCGGTGATGGGGAAAATATTGTAAGTTTGTGTTTTAAACATTAAAATAATGCAGGAAGAAAATAATTATATAGTAAACGAACCACAGGTTGAGTACGAGGACACAAGTACAGGTGTTTTGATGGAAAAACCTTTTAATCCGTCACAGATAGATATCTCATCAAAAACACCCACTATTGATTTATTAATTAAAAGATTAAAATCTGACCCACCTGAAATTGATTTATATCCTGATTTTCAAAGAGCTGATGATTTGTGGGATGTTGGTAAACAGAGCCGTTTAATTGAATCATTGCTTATTAAATTTCCATTACCTGCATTTTATTTTGATGGTACTGATAATAATAAATGGCTGGTTGTTGATGGATTACAGCGGTTAAGTGCAATTAGAAACTTTTGTATAAATAAAAAATTAAAACTTACTGGACTTGAGTTCTTGAAAAAGCTTGAGGGTGAAAGTTTTGATAGTTTGCCAAGAAATTTACAAAGGCAAATAGAAGAAGCTCAAGTAACAGCATACATCATTAACCCTGGAACACCGGAAGAAGTCAAATTCAATATTTTCAGAAGAGTGAATACAGGTGGTTTGATAATGGAACCTCAAGAAATTCGTCACGCAATGAATCAGGGTATTCCTGCAATTTATGTGAGGGAATTGTCTCAGTTGCCTGAATTTATTGAAGCAACACAAAAGGCAATCAGCCCAAAACGAATGTTAGACAGAGAATTCGTTACAAGATTCATCTCATTTTATTTGAATGATTATGAAAAGTATATCCCTGATTTAGATACCTTTATGAATTCCAGTATGGGTAGTATTAAAAAACTTTCGGACATAGAAAGAAAAAAAATGAAAAGTGATTTTTCTGCATCAATGAAATTGACTAAAGAAATATTTGGCAACTGGGCATTTCGAAAATCTGACAAATATCCAGAAAAGAAGAAGCCAATAAATAAAGCATTATTTGAGATTTGGAGTGTTACCCTTGCTAAACTTGATGAGAGTCAGAGAAAACAATTACTACTTAAGAAAGATATTCTGTTTGAAAAATCAGTACAACTTATTAAAGAGGATTTGACATTTTTTAATAGTATCACAACTTCTACAGGAAATAAAGGAAGTGTCCATTACCGTTTTTCAACCATTGAAAAATTAATTAATGAAACATTAAAATCATGATAAAACAAATTGAAATTCACAATTTTAAGTCGCTGAAAAAGGCAGATGTAAATGTTTCCAACCTAAATCTTTTGATGGGATTAAATGGAATGGGTAAAAGTTCATTCATTCAAACTATATTATTACTGATGCAAAGTGATAATTTGGAAAATGGTATAATTGATTTAAATGGCTTATTAGCAAAAATTGGTCAAGGGAAGGATGCTTTGTATCAGTTCTCAGAAAACGATTATATTTATTTACACTTAGAATTTGGTTTTGATTCCATCGAAAAAATTTTTGAGGAATATATTGAAAAGAACAATCAAAGAAAGACTCCTGAAAGACTTGCAATTTTAAAACAAATATATTCAATTGACGAGGCTTTTGATATTGATTCTCTATATCTAATGATGGAGAAATCAACACATACAAGCAAAGCTACATTATATAATACGATAAATGATATCCTTAAACCATCTGGATTGGTAATAGAACACAAACATAAAAATAACAAAGCCCAATTTGAAAAGGCAATTTACAATTCTTATAAATGGAAATTTTTATATCAAACCGACAAAGACAAATTAATTTCGAAGGAAAAATATCGCAAAACAGCAATGGAGTTTTTTAGGTTACAAACCAAAAAATTTCAATATATCAGTGCAGAAAGAATTGGTCCAAAAGATTTATATGAATCATCGAGTATTGTTGTTGAGGATAAAAAGCAATTGGGATTATTAGGAGAATTTGCAGCCCACTATATTAATGTATTTGGGCTTGAATATATTGTCGGAGAAGGACTTAGACACCCTATTGCTAAATCTGAAAAATTGCTTGCCCAGGTTAATGCATGGCTTACAGAAATTTCCCCAGGAGTTTCGTTAAACACCAAATATGTTCCAGAAGTAAATAAAGTAATTTTGGATTACCAATTTGATTATGGAAATCAAAAAACCAATTCTTTCCGACCTAAAAATGTTGGTTTCGGAATATCGTATGTATTACCTATCGTTTTGGCTTTACTCACTGCCGAAGAAGGCAAAATTATTGTTATTGAAAATCCGGAATCACATATTCATCCAAGAGGACAAGCAGAATTAGGCAAACTTATTTCATTGGCTGCAAGCATTGGGGCACAGTTGTTTGTTGAAACGCACAGCGACCATATTTTAAATGGAATACGGGTGGCTGTTAAAGAACAAAATATTGATAAAGAAAAGGTCAATATTATGTACTTTGAAAAAACTACAACGGAGAAAGAACAATACACAAGAATAACACAGATTCAAGTTGATAAGAATGGGACTTTAAGTGAATATCCGAATCGCTTTTTAGATGAGTGGAGTAATCAAATTTCTAGACTAATTTAGATTATGGAGTTAGCATTTAATGAAATAAGTCAAACTCAATTATCGGGAGATAAATTCAATGCAAATGGAAGAATGGTTCAATTTTCAGAAGCTGTTGCAGAGGCAAGAAGAAAAGGGTTTGCAAATATTAGGTCACATTATTCAATTAGTGAAATCAAGTTAACAAATGAATATACTTTTAAAGATTGGATGTTTGATAAAAATTTTCCAGCAGTTCATAGGGAACTTTTTTATGACATGTTTATTCAACCTTTTATAAAAGAGGATAATATAGAAATTGAAAAAAAATATATCGAAGCAAATTATTTCTTTGAGGATACTGAAAATCAAATTCCGAAACAAGAATGTTTAGGGTTGACTTCGGCATATTTGAGCGAAACACTTGCAATTAGTTTTCAAAGTAGTGCTGCATGGTTTAAAAATGCTTTGACTATAATAATTGAAAAAGATGATGAAGTATCTGAGGATGAAGTAAATCATGTTTATTCTAAAGAGTGTTTTGGCAACAATTCGATAGCTGATTTTATTGAAAGTATCACCACTCTGAATTTAGTTGAAACGAATATCAATCCAAATGATAAGAGGTTTCATTTGACGGCCCATCATGGTCAACAGGAATTGAGTGAACTTTGGAGCAGAATCAAGAATTCACCTTTCGTAATAGAAGGAATGTCTATTGAATGGGGCGGTAATTCATTTTACAAAAAGCCACAAAGAGATGGAAAGGTTGATATTGTTCATCTAAAATCTGACAGAAGATATGCTATTCAAATTCAAACGACTGGAAGAAATTTAAGAGAAACTATTGAAATTGCTAAACGTTTAGAGGAACAATATGGATAGGATATGAAAACTGACACAACAGAAAAAGGTCTCGAAGCTCATATTACACAGCACTTGTGTTTGGTAAATGCTTTTGAAGAAAGACATCACAGCCAATACAACCGTGTGGATTGTGTGGATGAAGATTTACTTTTCAATTTTCTGCAAACCACACAGGAAAAAGAAGTTATGAAATTGCAAACCATTCACGGAAGCAATTATAGAAGTAAAGTATTGTATCGCTTAAACAACCAAATTAAGACTTTTGGGATTATCGAAGTATTACGTAAAGGGATAACCGACAATAATATAAAGCTTAAACTATTCTTTGATAGGCCTGTTTCCAACTTAAACGAGAAAGATTTAGCCCTTTACAACCAAAACATATTTTCTGTATCAAGGCAAGTACATTACAGCACTCAAAATGAAAACTCGCTGGATTTGGCGGTGTTCATCAATGGTTTGCCCATCATTACATTCGAACTTAAAAACGAATTGACCAAACAAACGGTAAAAGATGCCATCAAGCAATACAAATCCAGTCGTGACCCAAAAGAAGAATTGTTCCGCTTAGGCAGGTGTTTGGTGCATTTTGCAGTTGATACAGAACAAGTTTGGATGTCAACACACTTAAAGGGCGAAAACACTTACTTTTTGCCTTTCAACAAAGGGAACAATAACGGAGCAGGAAATCCACCCAATCCAAATGGCATAAAAACCGATTATCTTTGGAATGAGATTTTAACCAAAGACCGTTTAACAAATATCATTCAGAACTATGTTCAGTTGTTTGAAGAAGAAACGGAAAAGATTCTGCCCGATGGTAAAGTAAAGAAAGAAAAAGTTAAGAAACTTATTTTTCCTCGTTTCCACCAAATTGATTCCGTTGATAAACTTCTCAATAATGCAAAGGAAAACGGAGCAGGAAAACGCTATTTGATTCAACATTCGGCTGGTTCAGGTAAATCAAATTCCATCTCATGGCTTGCTCATCAGTTGGTTGGCTTATTTGATATTAACAACGAAAACACTGTTTTTGATACTGTTATTGTGGTAACCGACCGTAAAGTGTTGGACGCACAAATACGAAGCAACATCAAGCAGTTTGAGCAGGTGAAAGGTGTTGTTGAAGCCATTACCGAAGGTAGTAAACAACTTAAAACTGCTTTGGAAGAAGGCAAGAAAATCATTATCACGACTATTCAAAAATTTCCATATATAGTAAACGAAATTGGCGAACTGCCCGGAAATAAGTTTGCAATCATCATAGACGAAGCACACAGCAGTCAAAGCGGAAATACAGCAGGTAAGTTGAATGAAACACTTTCGAAAGAAATTGATGAAGAAAATGCTGAAGAATGGACAGACGAAGATGAAATTGTAGCAATTGTAAAAGGCAGGAAAATGCTTTCAAATGCAAGTTATTTTGCTTTTACTGCAACGCCTAAAAATAAGACACTCGAATTGTTTGGCGAAAAATACAATGACAATGGCAAAGAAAAATTTAAAGCATTTCATCTTTATTCAATGAAACAAGCCATTGAGGAAAATTTCATTCTCGATGTTTTGCAGAATTACACAACTTATCAAAGCTATTACGCACTATTAAAGAAGATTGAAGACGACCCAGCTTATGACAAAAACAAAGCCCAAAAGAAACTGAAAATATTTGTTGAGAGCCACGAACACGCCATAGCAAAGAAAACAGCACTAATCATTGACCATTTTATGGATAGTGTTATTCGTCAGAAAAAAATTAATGGACTGGCAAAAGCTATGGTTGTTACAAGTAGTCGTAAGAATGCAGTAAAATATAAAACGGCATTCGATAACTATTTGGCTAAAACAAATAGTCCATACAAAGCTATTGTAGCATTTTCAGGCGATATAGCTGGAGAAACTGAATCTTCTTTAAATCATTTTTCAAGTTCGGCAATTCCTGATGAGTTTAAAAAATCGGAATTTCGTTTTCTGATAGTTGCCAATAAATTCCAAACAGGCTTTGACCAACCGCTTTTGCACACCATGTATGTCGACAAGAAATTAGGCGGTGTAAATGCAGTTCAAACACTTTCACGTTTGAATAGAACAACATCAGGCAAAAAAGACACATTTGTTTTAGATTTTGCCAACGATGCAGAAGAAATTAAAAAGTCATTCGACCCGTTTTTCGAAACAACAACTCTTGGTGAAGCAACTGACCCAAATAAATTATTTGACTTACAAGCTGCTTTAGATGCATTTCAGGTTTATACACCTGAGCAAGTTCAGGAGTTTTCGCAAAAGATTATTGCTAATGTTCCAGTGGATCAATTACACACTATTTTGGATGCAGCAGCAGAAGTTTTTAGAACAACATTAAACGAAGAACAGCAAGACGATTTTAGAGCAAAAAACAAAACATTCGTTCGTTTGTATGTTTTTCTTGCTCAAATAGTACCTTTTGTAAATCCATATTTAGAAAGATTGTACTTGTTTTTAAACCACTTGCAAAATAAACTTGGCAAGCAAAAAGATGAAGACTTGGCTCAAGGAATTTTGGATAATATTGACATGGAAAGTTACCGTCTTCAAAAAGAAGGGGTTTTTAATATTCAATTACAGCAGGGTGATGAATTGAAACCAATTCCAACAGATATGAGAAGCGGTGCTGCAGAGCCTGAAATGGAATATCTTTCAACCATTGTGAAAGCGTTTAATGAAAAATTTGGAACCACATTTACCAACGAAGATAAGGTTAAAAAAATGACGCTGGATTTAATGCAGGATGTAAAAGACGACAAGGCGGCGATGGACAATATTAGTGCATCATTGAGCAGAAACGACCTTCAAAATGCTCAAATAACATTTGCCGATATTTTAAAAGAGAAAATGATAAATCATATTGACAGCAACTTTGAGGTTTTTAAAGAATACAATGATAATCCAGAATTCAAAGCGTTTTTGGCAGGTCAAATGTTTAAAATATTGATTCATGATTTGGCACGATAAGCATAGTAGTTAACACGCCCGCAACAAACATCTAAACCAATACTCCCCAAACCATTTCCGCAAGGGATTCTGCAAAATACCCCCAAAAAATGCGCTTCGGATAAAAAAAAGATTACTTTTATACCCAAATTCAATCATCACAAAAGTTTTAGCCATGAAGAAAATTTTATCATTAGTACTTATTCTGAGCATGTTTAGTGCTTTGCAAGCCCAGGTTGAACAATTAAAACCGCAGCCTCGTTTGAATCAGGTAGTTGAAAAAGCACAGGTTGGGAACATGGATCCCATGGTTTTTTCGAATGAAATAAACCCCACCACTGCCAGCGACAGGGCGGCTGACGTTGTAATTGGAGAAACTTTCTACGATTTGCAGTCCAATTCTACCATGATGCAACGTTTCTGGATTTTCGACGATGGAACGATGGGTGCTGTCTGGACACGTGGCATGACCCCCACGGCCTATGCCGACCGCGGCACCGGATATAACTATTTCGATGGCACTTCCTGGGGAGCTCTTCCTACCGAGCGCATCGAGGAGGTGAGAACAGGATGGCCAAGTTATGCTCCGTATGGAGCTAACGGTGAAATTGTTTGCGCTCATACCTTTACCGATGCCGGCCTGTTGTTTAGCTGGCGCGAAAACAAAGGCGAAGGTAACTGGAACTATTTTAGCCTGGTTGGCCCTCCCGGTCACGAAGGAATCGCTTGGCCTCGCATGATCACTTCGGGCGAAAACAATGAAATTATTCATGTGATTGCCAGTGTGAAGAGCACTGTAAACGGAGGCTCGCCATACATGGGTCTGGATGGTGCTTTGTCCTATTCTCGTTCATCCGATGGAGGACAGACGTGGGATCCTGACAACATTATCCTGGATGGACTGTCGTCAGATTATTTTGCAAGCCTTAACGCCGACAGTTACGCCTGGGCCAATCCTCAGGGCAATACGCTGGCTTTTGTGTACTTCGGTGGCATTACCGATGGTGTGGTCATGAAATCGGAAGATGGCGGCGACAACTGGGAAAGAATTCTCTTTTACGAAAGTCCGCTGCCTTTTTTCACAGGAGAAGAGGGTAACTTGCCCAAATGCGGTGGCGGCGACAGCTATAACGCAGTGGTAATAGATGACGAAGGCCTCGTTCACGTGGCTTTCGGACGGCAAATTCATGTGGATGAAGATCCCGCCGCAGGCTGGAATTACTACCCTTATTCTGATGGTTTGGTGTATTGGAACGAAACAATGCCTACCCTCGACACAGCTAAACTTACTGCCGACATCATCCCGGAAGACTGGGAATCGCATTACCTCTACCAAAACGGAAACCTCGCCGCCTGGGCGCAACCCAATGGCAATGATACCATCGTCGGGATTGCCTATTATGGCGCTTCCATGACCAGCATGCCGCAACTGGCCTTTTATCGCAATGGCAATGGTGAAAAGATTATTCATGTTAATTATTCGGCTATTTCAGTTGGATACGATAACTCCGAGTTAAATTACCGCCATATCTGGGAAAGGTTTACCGAAGGTGATGGAAAGTTCAGCGCCTTTACTGACCACACCGGTGATGTATTCCATATTTTTAGTGAGTGCGTATACCCATCAGTTTCGCAGAATATACCAACTGATAAAATTAGTTTGATTTATCAGTCGGATAACATGCCCGGAACAAGTATTCAGCCTGATCCACCTCAGCATGACCCGGTGCTTAACTCTATTGTTTACCTTAACGTTGGGCCTTTTATGCCGGTTGGCAATGAAGAAATTGGGATTTCTGCTCCCGAGGTTACCCAAAACTACCCCAATCCGTTTCATGGTAGTTCCTGGTTCGAGGTTACGCTTCGCGAAAACGCCAATATCAACCTGGAGGTGTATAGCCTGACAGGTCAAAAAGTGATGGTTTCTGATTTTGGGTACAAAACCGCTGGAAAACATACCCTGTCGATAGATGCTACCTCGCTAAGCGATGGTATTTATTTTTATACCGTAACAGCTGGTCAGTATAAATCGACCCATAAAATGATGATTCGTTAACAGGGCTTATTGTAAAAAGGAAAAAAGAGGCTTCATGTGTGAGGCCTCTTTTTTGGTTTTTTGGTTATCAGTAAGTTAAAACTCCGAGGTGAAGTAAAACTGAATATCCTTGTACTTTTCTTGTGCCATTTGTAGCGCAAAAGCCGAATCGGCCAGAAAAACCTCACGGCCTTCTTTGTCGAGGGCGATCTGGTTGGCTTTGCGTGCCCTGAAATCATCAAGCTGAACTTTGTTTTTGCTTGTAAACCAGGCCGTTTTGTATAATGTGATGTGCTCGTAGCGACATTTGGCACTGTATTCATGCTCCAGTCGGTGTTGAATTACCTCAAACTGCAAAGCGCCAACCGTTCCAATAATTTTGCGTCCCGTGTGCTTGCCCGTAAACAGCTGGGCAACGCCTTCGTCGGTAAGTTGTTCGAGCCCTTTGGCCAACTGTTTTGACTTCATCGGATCAGCATTTTCAACGTATTTAAACAGCTCAGGTGAGAAACTGGGAATGCCTTTGTAATTCAAAATCTCACCTTCAGTAAGGGTGTCCCCGATTTTAAAATTCCCTGTATCGTGCAGCCCAACTATGTCGCCGGGATACATCTCATCGACCACACTTTTTTTCTGTGCCATGAAAGCAGTAGGGCTGGCAAATTTCAACTTCCTGTTCAGGCGTACATGCAAGTAGTTGGTATTGCGCAGAAACACACCCGAAACCACCCGCACGAAGGCGATGCGGTCGCGGTGGTTGGGATCCATGTTGGCATGAATTTTAAAGACGAAACCCGTAAACTCATTGTCGTCAGGGTTTACGTGGCGTAAGTCGCTATCCTTACCTTGTGGGGGAGGAGCAATCTGGATAAAGTTGTCGAGGAGTTCGCGCACCCCGAAGTTGTTGAGGGCACTGCCAAAGAATACCGGCGACAGGTCTCCTGCGAGGTATTTTTTGATGTCCATTTCAGGATATACCCCTGAAACGAGGTCCACTTCTTCGCGCAGTTTGGCTGCATCGTGTGGTAGATATTTGTCTACCTCCGGGCTTTTCAGGTCGTCGATTTCAACACCAGTTTCTATGGTTTGTTTGTTGGGAGTGAAAAGAGACAGGTTGCGTGAAAAAATATTGTACACCCCTTTAAAGTTTGCTCCCATGTTAATGGGCCAGCTGAGTGGTGTAACTGTGAGGTGAAGTTTTTGTTCAATTTCATCCAATAATTCAAAGGCATCTTTCCCCGGGCGGTCGAGTTTATTGATAAAAACGATGATGGGGGTTTTGCGCATACGGCAGACCTCAACCAGTTTTTCGGTCTGAGGTTCAACACCTTTGGCCACGTCAATTACCACGATCACACTGTCGACGGCCGTGAGGGTGCGGAAGGTGTCTTCGGCAAAATCCTGGTGACCCGGTGTGTCGAGAATATTGATTTTTATGTCGTTATATTCAAAACCCATCACCGAAGTGGCCACCGAAATGCCGCGTTGGCGCTCAATCTCCATCCAGTCGGAAGTGGCAGTCTTTTTTATTTTGTTTGACTTTACAGCTCCTGCCACCTGAATAGCGCCGCCATAAAGCAGCAGCTTCTCGGTGAGTGTAGTCTTTCCGGCATCAGGGTGACTGATAATAGCAAAAGTACGACGACGTTTTATTTCTTTCTGGATGTTCATAAGCAGTTGAAAAAGTGTGCAAAATTAGTAAATTTCCACTGATCATTTTTACCAAGGTGCTGATTGCTGATAAATCAGTTTTATTACTTTTGCTTCTATATTACAAAGTGGGCTAAATGAAGCAATCGGTAAATAAGTTTCGGATCAAAACGGAAGAAGGATGTACCATGCCAATAATGGCTGCCGGAATTATGCTCCTCATCATAGGTGTATTTATGTTTTGGAGTTCAGAAAGCCCAGTCATCTTTTATATAGTGCCCATTGCAGGGGTATTATTTACCATTCATGAAGGCATTGAAATTGACATGGTCAACAAGCGTTACCGTGAGTACACCTCTTTATTTTTTATTTACCTTGGTAAATGGAAACCGTTGCCGACAGTAGATTATATTACTATTTACAAGGAACGACTCCACCAGCCTTTTTATGTGTCGAGTATCGCCGCAGACACTACCAGCGATTCGATAAAAGTAGCGTTGGTTTATGGAAAAAATCAGCAAATTGCCATCGGGAAATTTGAATCGAAAGTAGACGCCCTGAATCTTGGTATCATGTTTTCGAAAGAATTGGGAACAAAATTGTTGGACTATACTTCCTCCCGGCCAAATTGGATTGTTGAATAATTTACCCCCTATTTTCAACTTCCCTGATATCCACCAGATTGTTCATCAGCGCATAAACCGTTAAACCGCTAACGGTTTTGATGCCTAATTTTTTGGTGATGTTTTTTCTGTGAGTCATCACGGTATGCACACTCAAAAACAGCTTGTCGGCTATTTCCTGGTTGGTTAGTCCAAGGCACACTTGTTTAAGGAGTTCTACCTCGCGGTTGCTTAACTTCTGGTTATGAGAGGGTTTCTTTTCCAGATCATTTCCGATTATTTTCTTCAGGTCTTCGAGTAAATCGAACTTGCAATGGTTTCGGTTTAGCTGATGCGAAAACCTGCCTTTGATGGGATTGGGGGCGTTGTCGGAAAGTAAACCAACAACCTTGATGTCAGTTTCGTTTTGAAAGGCTTTCATGATCGAAAAAAACTGCTCGCCCAACGAATTTGGGTCAACAATGATGATGTCAGGCTTGTGGCCGAGCACTTTCTCAGTCAGATTGGGTTCGCTGCCATGATAAACATGCTCCACATAAACGCCATGTAATTCACCTACAAGCGCTTCCAGGCCTGACGCGAGCAGATAAGCCTGCTCAATGATTATTACCCTGGTTGCTTTAGCCATTAGCTCTTGTTGTTTAGAATAACATATTCCATCGACTCCACTTTTGGAACAAGAATAGTGTCTTCGATGCGGGCATGTTCGTTCAGGTCTTTTTCCAGAATAAAAAGCTCATGAATAATGCTAAAACACAGGTTTTGGTTGCTCGTAGGAGGTAAATATTTAATGATGATGTTCTTTAGGTCGAAAAGCTTTTCCTCCACATTTTCGTGTTCTTTTTCGTAATCGGTTATCGAATAGGTTTTTACCTGACGGGTAAGTTCGTCTGGAAAAACGGCGGTGTCGATGGCCTTTTCTAATTTTAACACATAGGGATAAACCACCTTTTCTTCGCGTTCGATGTGGCGGGTGAGCTCGTTAACATATTCTTTGTAAAAATTTTCAAGAAGTTTCATGGAAGCTTTATGCTCGGTAGTATCCTCCATCAACTGTTTTATCAGGCGGGCAATGTAGGGAATGCGGTCGTTGAGGTAGTTTTTATGTGTTTGTTTTAAGTAATCAACCAAAAGGTACACATCGAATGATTTCAGGTGACTGTTGGCGAAATAGCGCGGATCGTGATAGGTGTTGGTGATGGTGAGGAAAAAATCGAGGTTGATGTTTAAGTCACTGCAAATTTCTTCAATGGTGCTGTCGCCGAAGCCCAGTTTTATTCCAAATCGATTGATTACCGGTATCAGGTTGTGGTCGTGATGTAGTACATCCGCCAGATTCATATCTTTTTCTATCAGCATTTTTTAGTCGTATTTAGTTGTTTTGATGACAAAGTTAAGCAATTTGGCCTGTTTACGGCTTGTAAGTTTTTCGCGTAAGCAAAAATACGGTTACGCCCACAGCCACGGCCAGCAAAATAATGGTGACATGCCATCGGGCTACCACATAGGCTGAAATGCTCAACGTAACCCACAAAAGCACAATAGCCCTTATCTTGGCCGACTTAGGAATTCCCTGTTTTTGGCGGTAGCTGGCAATGTAAGGGCCAAGCAGCTTGTTGTTAATCAGCCAGTGATGGAATTTTTCAGAGCCTTTATTGTAACAGGCGGCTGCAATAAGCAGGAAAACGGTGGTGGGTAAAATGGGAACAAAAATCCCGATAACGCCGATAGCAACAAAAACACTTCCTGCAATATTCCATACCGGACGGGTGATACATCGATCCAGTTTAGCGAGGGTGTCTTTTATTCTATTGGCCATGCTTTATCAAAAGTTTATGTGATCAACAAAATGATTGATCGTGGTGTAAAGATGATTGTCGTTTTGCAGGCGAGGTATTCCGGCAAACGCATGGCGTGTTTCCCATGCTTCACGCAAGCTAAAAAGATTTTGTGGTTGGCTAAAAGCTTGTTTTTTCCTGCTTAGCCTGTTTGCCAGGTACACTTGTTCGGTTTGTCCGGGCGTGGGCGTGAAAGCGGCTTTTTTGCCAAAGCAAGCCAGATCCATCAGGGTGCTGTAACCCGGACGGGCTATAACAAGCTGTGCTTTTTTTATATAGCCGGCCAGGGTGGTGTCGTCCAGATGATTGTATAGGTGAAGGTGCGACTCATGTCGATCTGTAGTTTCACCTGGTTTGCCCTGGACCAAAACGGTGGTAATTGGCAACTCAAGGGCTTGTTGGGTCAGGGTTTTCTCGAGCACTGTACGCTGTGGTTCAGGCCCTGAAAGGATGATCAGCAAATCGCATGAAGCTGATGTTTGGGGAGGCGAAACAGAAGCAAACCGGGATAAATAGCCGATATATTTCTGTGGAACAGTAAGTTTTAATAGCGGATGAGCCAGATTTCCACTTAGGTTTGAACTCCCCTCCAGATCCGGAATCCAGACCTCATGAAATTTGTTAAGAAAAAACTTCACCACAGCATCCAGCAGGGGTTGAAAGATTTTCTGCCATCCAAAAGTTTGCAAATGAAGCTGATGGGTGATAAAGACATTGTAAGTTTTTGGTAGAAATAATTCGTACCGGTTATCCGAAATCAGGCCTGAGGCCTGGTGCTTTTTTACAATTTGCTTTAGTTTTTTTCTGCTTTTATACGCATGAAAGAGCATAAGGGGTAAATCGGCCATTAGTTTAAGTGGCATAAGCAAACCGAGAGCAGGATAATGAGGACGATAACCGGGGAGAACTTCAAAAGTGCAGGATGGAAACCGCTGTTTTAGAAAAGCCAATGGGAGGTTGTCGGCTGCGATAACGACATGAATTTTCGTCTGAAGAAGCTGTTCAACGACTGGAACCATGCGCGTAGCATGGCCTAAACCCCAATCCAGCGGACAAACCACTACTGTTTTTCTTTTCTCAGACATGCGGCAAAAATAGTCATTCCCTGTTTACTAAAAATTTCACCAAAAAGTAACACGGAAATAAAAATGTCATACTTTTGACACGATGAACCCCGACTTGCTAAAATATCAAATTGCTCTTACGCTAATCCCCGGTGTTGGTGACGTTAACGGAAAACGACTGGTCTCGTATTGCGCGGGTGTGGAAGCTATTTTTCATGAAAAACGTGCTGCACTATTAAAAATTCCGGGTATTGGACAGGCCACCGTCAACAGTATCCTAAGCCAACAAGTGCTTCATCGTGCTGAGCGTGAAATTGAATTCATTGTGAGTAATGACCTGGAACCACTTTTTTATACCGATGCCAACTACCCGCGCAGGCTGCTTAACTGCGAGGATGGTCCATTGCTGCTCTATTATAAAGGTACTGCTGATTTAAACGCTTCGCGCATGATAGCTTTTGTGGGTACGCGCAAGGCTACTGATTATGGACGGGATCGGTGTGCAGAAATGATCGAAGACCTGAAAGCCAAAGAGGTGGTGGTGGTGAGTGGGCTGGCTTACGGCATTGATGGGTGTGCTCACCGCAAGGCTGTTGACTGCGGGATTGAAACCGTGGGGGTGATGGCCCACGGACACGACCGGATTTACCCTTTGCAGCACCACCGGCTGGCCGTAAGTATGCTTGAGCATGGCGGATTGTTAACAGAATTTCCTTCGGGTACTAACCCCGACCGTGAAAATTTCCCCAAACGAAACCGGATCGTGGCCGGCATGTGCGATGCCGTGGTGGTGATAGAATCTGCCCAAAAAGGTGGGGCAATGATAACCGCCGGTCTAGCCAATTCCTACAACCGTGATGTGTTTGCTGTACCGGGCCGAACCTCTGATCCGGCTTCGCAAGGCTGTAACATGCTCATCAAGTCGAATCGGGCGGCACTGGCTGAATCCTTACGCGATATTTCCTACATCATGGGTTGGGACGACTTGAAAAAACCGGCCAAAGCACAGAGAAGCCTTTTTGTGGTGCTTACGGAGGAGGAAAAAATTCTGATGGAATTGCTCGACTCCAGACAGGCCATCGGCATGGATCAACTGATAGTAAAAGCCAACATGCCTGCCTCTAAAGTGGCCAGCGCTTTGTTAAACCTTGAATTTGAAGGGCTGGTTAAAAGCCTCCCCGGTAAACTTTTTAAACTGATTTCCTGACTATTTCTGCTCTAATCGTTGTGTTACACTTTTTACAACCAGGGTTATTCCGATGACTAAAAAGCCAATAGCTGTGAAAATCAGCAGGCGAATATCGGAAGTGATGAAGCCAAAATAATATAACCCATGGAAAAAGGTGGATACAAAAAGTCCCGTGCTGTTGTCGATGAAGCCGTTTTTGCGTAGTTTACCCATGCCAACGAAAAACCCCATGCATATGCCAAAAATGATACTGGCTATTGGATAGGTGAATAGAAACAATGAAAAATTGTGAATCTTGTCGGGCAAGCCCAGGATGCCATAAGCGTAAAGTACAACGGCGGCCAAGGCAAACCCCAGGTTGATAAATACTGAGTAAATGATGCCTTCCAGAGGGCCGGTAAACGTTTTTAGTTGATAGAATTTTACCTTCAGGAAGAGAAACTTCGCCAACTCGGAACTAAAGGCGGTGATAATAAACACGAAAAAGGCCATCCGCCTCATGTTGCTGTATTGCCCGTTCCATCTCGACTCGATAAGGTAATTGGCAATGAACAGCAAGGCTACAGAAATGATGCCCACAAGTACTGCCAACTGGATGTTTTTCAGGCTCTTGATAGTAAATTTAAAGCGCAGGTAAGCGACGAATAAAAAAATAAGGAGAGGGGCTACCGCAAACGAAAGATAGTAAAGTAATGTCATATATACAGGCGATTGATTTGAACTGGGGTCAAATATAGGAAAAGTTTGTATTTTTAGACCCTTTTCAGAATTAATTTTTGCAGATTTAATATTGGGTATGAAAAGTGTAAGTGTTTCAGGGACTGTGATCAGGTCGACAGGAAGTTGGTATTCGGTACTTTTTGCCGACCGCAGTGTGATGGATTGTCGGTTAAAAGGCGTGTTCCGAATCAGGGGTATTCGCACTACGAATCCCATTGCAGTGGGCGACCGGGTCATTGTAGAAGTGTCGGAAGGGGACTCCGGAGGCAACATTACCCACATCGAGCCACGAACCAATTACCTGATTCGCAAGGCGACAAAACTTTCTAAAGCATCGCATATTATCGCCGCCAACATCGATCAAATGGTCATACTGGCTTCCTTAATAAAACCCCGGACTTCTACAGGGTTTATCGATCGCTTGCTGGTAACCTCTGAAGCTTATCATATTCCTGCCGTCATTGTTTTTAATAAAACTGACCTTTATAAAGGAGAAATTGAGGACTATCTGCAATGGCTCATACGTACCTATCAAAATCTGGGGTACCAGTGCCTGGCCACTTCAGCACTCAATAACCTTAACATTGATGCCTTTCGTGAAATGCTGACCAACAAGGTAAGCCTGTTGTCGGGACATTCGGGTGTTGGTAAATCGGCCATTATCAACAGCGCTGACGGCAAGCTTGATTTAAAAACGGGCAGCATCTCCACTGCACACGACAAAGGGATGCATACCACTACTTTTGCCGAGATGTTTCCGTTATCGTTTGGCGGTGCTGTAATCGACACCCCAGGCATTAAGGAGTTTGGTCTGGTTGAATTTGAGCCCTCTGAGCTGGGGCAGCGTTTTCCGGAATTCAGAATGCGGATGGATCAATGCCGCTTCAACAATTGTTTGCATTTAGATGAGCCGGGATGTGCCGTTAAAGAGGCTTTGAACCGCGATGAAATAGCTGAATTCAGATACATCAATTACCTGAATATGCTTGATGAAATAAAATCGTGACGCGGGATTGGTCAACAATCGAAATCAAAGTATTAGTTTTGTAGCATGATAGCACGACAACTTATACAGGAAGAGGTACTGCCTTTGCTTTTTACAGAGACAGTAAGTCAGGCATTTGCCCGCATGGATGATTACAAGGTGTCGCATTTTCCGGTGGTCGATCAAGGGTTTTTTCAAGGCGTTGTGGTAGAGAAGGAGCTCCTCGGGTTAGCCGATATATCACAGCCGATTTCACCCGAACTCATTCATTACGAAGATTTTTATATTAACGACGACCAGATTGTTTACGACTTGTTGGCCCTGGTAAACAAGCAGAAATTGTCCATTATACCTGTTATAGATGCTGAAAACCACTATTTGGGCTGCATAACCATTTCTAGTTTACTTGGTTTTCTGGCCCATAGCCTATCGGCTGATAGTCCCGGAGGGGTTATTGTGCTGGAGGTGAGCGAAGTGGATTATAATTTGACCGAAATTGCGAACATCATTGAATCGAACAATGCCAAAATTTTGAATGTGTTGCTCGTATCTGGTTTCGATTCCACCCGGCTGACGGTCATTATAAAAGTCAACTTAATCAATATCAGTTTCATCCTCAGGACATTCGATCGCTATAAATACAATGTGTGGGCGTCTTTTGGTGAAGACATCGGCCAGGAAGATATGAAAGAGAACTATGACTCGCTGATGAATTACCTTAAAATGTAATTATGCGCCTACCTTTCTACCCTGAACTACTCCTGCTGCTCATCTTACAAAGCTATTGGCTTACTACTCCGGCTCAAACTCCGTCACCGTCTGATATGGTACTTGTCGATAGCGTTGTGCTTGTCGGAAACAAGGTTACCCGCGATAACATTATTTTGCGTGAGCTGGAATTCACCCATGGCCATAGGTATCCGATGGAAGAACTTGACAGTCTGATCGTTAAAAGTAGGCAAAATTTAATGAACCGATCCTTGTTTAATTTTGTTACCATCACCAAAAACGTAAGTGGGGCAACTTGTCGGATACAAGTGTCTGTGGTTGAGCGATGGTATATCTGGCCGATACCGATTTTTCAGTTTGCCGACCGCAATTTGAATGCCTGGTTGCAAAAAGGAGATTTAAATCGACTCAACTATGGCATTGATTTGCGTATTGAAAATTTCAGGGGCAGAATGGAGCGTCTGAATATCATTGTGCAAACAGGGTACGACATGCGGTTGGCTTTTCGGTGGACAATTCCTTATCTCAACGCAAAGCAAGTGAGTGGGTTGGTTGTTGCGGGAGGCATGCAATACAACCATGAAGTGGCTTTTGAAACCGTCGATAACAAGCAACTGTACTACCACTCAGCCGTAAGTTATGCGCGAAAGTTTTTTTTCGGAACGTTTAACTACACCCTGCGTCCCGGGTTTAACGATTTGCACAATTTCGGCGCAGGCTTTTATCAATACCAGTTTCAGGACACACTGTTAAAGCTTAACCCTGATTTTTCGTGTGGTACAGTTTGCCGATATTTCCAACTGGATTATACCTTTAAGTTGGATTTTCGCGATTATAAACCTTATCCGCTCGATGGGTACTACTTTGATGCCCAGGTTCTTAAAATGGGTCTCGGCATTTTCAACGATGGAGTTGATTTGTTGTGGGTAGGTGCTTCTTTCGACCAATACGTGCCGTTATACAAACGCTGGTACTTTGCTTATAATTTCTCGGCCCGTCTCTCTGGTGATCGCGATCGGCCTTATTTTGTTTCCGCCGGTTTGGGATACAACGATCTGGACGTCAGAGGATATGAGCTGTACGTTGTGGATGGTCAGAATTACAGCGTTTTCAAGTCTAACCTGAAGTTCGAGATTTTCCCACAAAAAACTGTTCAAATACCCTGGATTAAGTCGCCAAAATTCAGCGAGGTGTTTTTTGCTTTGTATGCCAATTTGTTCTTCGATATGGGCTATGTAAGCGATATCTACCATGGTGCGGTTAATCCATTGTCGAATCAGGTGCTTTGGGGGACAGGCGTAGGAATTGATTTTGTAACCTATTACGATGTCGTCATTCGTGTTGAAATGGCCATAAACAAACAAAGAAAAACAGGGGTGTTTATCAATTTTGTGGCTCCGATTTAATCCGTTTCATCCCGTTAAAAAACGTTAATTACTGCCTTTTTCAGTCGTTTAGCACCTCATTCTCCTTCCATTCTATGCTAATTAAATTACTTTTGTCAGGCAAAATGCTGTTGTATGAGAATTGCACTATTTGGTAAAGGTTATTCGGATTTTCAGAAAAATTTTCTGCAATTGTTGCTGGATGTGCTGCATGATTCAGGTATTGAGGTTATTTTTTTCCAACCTTACCTCAAATCACTTACAGATGCCGTAATATTTCACCAATCTCCCAAAACTTTTAGTACTTATGAGGAGGTTGCACAACAGGCTGACATGCTTTTTTCAGTAGGCGGCGATGGTACTATCCTTGACACCGTTCCTTACGTCAGAGGTTCGGGAATTCCGATTCTGGGAATAAACCTGGGGCGAATGGGATTTTTGTCGAGTGTATCCAAAGATGAAATTGAGGAGGCCGTTAAGCATGTTAAATCAGGTAATTACACACTCGATAAGCGAGCGTTGTTACAGCTCGAATCGCCGGTTGATTTGTTTGGCAACCTGAATTTTGCGCTCAACGACCTGACCATCTACCGCAATGCCAACCCGTCGCTTATTCTGGTTCACGTATACATTGATGATCTGTTTTTAAACACCTATTACGGCGATGGGTTAATCATAGCTACTCCCACCGGTTCAACGGCCTACTCGTTAAGCGTTGGCGGCCCCATACTTACACCCGGATCTCAAAATTTCGTGATTGCTCCGATCGCTTCTCACAATCTAACCGTACGGCCCATTGTTATTCAGGATTCGAGCACTATAAAAATTAGAGTAGAAGGGCGTGAAGCACAATATCTGATGTCGCTCGATTCGCGTCAGCGGCAGATCAACACAGAAGTGGAGCTGGTCATTAAAAAATGTGATTTTGAAATAAATTTAATCACCATGCCGCACAAAACATTTTTCTCAACTATACGCGATAAATTGCTCTGGGGTGTCGACTACCGACAACAACAATCGAATTTTAACAGGTTATAATAAAAAAATGAATAATGAGTTTGATTAGGGTAACCCGCTATTGCATTATCAGAAATGAAATCAGGAGTAATGGGGGTTTTAAAGTAAAAAGGATTAATTTTGGCGCTCAAATTCACAATGAAAGAAATTGCTTTGAATAACAAATTGTTTCCACACATTATCGCGCTGGTTATCAGTGTTTTTATGCTGATTCCTTCGGTAAAGGCGCAGAATCTTGAAGTCGGTCTTTTTGGCGGTGGTGCCTATTATGTTGGCGAAATGAACCCGGGAATGCCTTTTGTTAAAACACAGCCTGCCTTTGGTGTTTCGGCACGATACAGCAAAAACTCGAGGTGGTCGTTTAGGTTAAGTTATGCAAGAGGTCAGGTAACAGGCAGTAAACAAATGACCAGTGATGCGGGCGACGCTTCTTTAAATTTTAAAACAAACCTAAACGACTTTGCCTTGGTGGCAGAATTTAGTTTCTGGGAATATTTTACCGGAAGCAAAAAAAACAACTATTCACCTTATCTCTTTGCAGGGGTGGGCTTTTTTACGTTTACTCCAAAATCACTCGACGGCGTAAAACTACAGCCTCTGGGTACAGAAGGTCAGAACAATGGTTTTGACGGAAGAAGTCCTTATAACCAATGGAGTGTCTCTGTACCATTTGGTATTGGGTTGAAATACAGCCTCTCGAAACGGCTTGGCCTTAATGTGGAATGGGGACTTCGAAAAACATTTACCGACTACATCGACGATGTGAGCAAAACCTATTATTTGGATGGAACTAAAATAAACCCGGACGTGCCTGCTGAAATTCTCAGCGACCCCACGATGAACCACCAGCCCGGCATGCAGCGCGGCGATGAAAAAAACTTCGATTGGGTGGCGTATGCCGGAGTTACCATTAGCTATAAATTCGATCTGTATAGTAAACAGAGATGCGATAATCTCAAGTGGTAAAAGGGAAGTCTATGGGAAGTTTAAAAGAAAACATTTGTCTTGATAAATTGCCAAAACATGTGGCCATCATCATGGATGGCAATGGACGCTGGGCGTTGCGGCAGGGACTGGAACGTGTGGTGGGTCATCATGAAGGTGTGGAATCGGTGCGTGAAGTTACTGAGGCCGCTGCTGAACTGGGCATTCAATACCTCACCCTGTACACTTTTTCTACCGAAAACTGGAATAGGCCTAAAGAAGAGGTGGATGCGCTGATGCAATTGTTCGTTGAAACCATTGTTAGCGAGCTGGGAACATTAAATAAAAATAAGGTGCGATTGAACGCTATCGGCGATTTGGATAGTCTTCCGCATGAAAATTACCTCCACTTAAAGGACACCATGCAAAAAACGGAAAGCAACGAACGGATGACTCTCACACTGGCCATGAGTTACAGTGCACGTTGGGAGATTCTGGAAGCGGCGAAAAAATTGGCCGTCATGGTGGAATCGAAAAAGATTTCTCCTTCCGAAATCACTGAAGCAGCTTTCTCATCTCAGCTTACCACCTACAACATGCCAGATCCTGAATTGGTTATACGAACCAGCGGTGAGCAGCGGATTAGTAATTTTCTGCTTTGGCAGGCCGCTTATGCTGAATTTTATTTTACCCCCACCTTGTGGCCGGAGTTTAGAAAAGAGGATTTTTACAAGGCGATAATTGAATTCCAAATCCGTGAAAGGCGTTTTGGAATGACAAGTGAGCAACTAAAAGCAAAAAAGTGCGATGATTAAAGGAGTTGAAAAAATAACACTGTCCATGATGTGGATTGGCCTGATGTTGATGAGTGGACCACTTTTTGCCCAGATCAGCATAGGGAGCGATCTGTCGAAAATCAATTACGAGCGTCCAACAGAATATGTGATCGGTGGGGTAGAGGTGTCGGGTGTTGAGTATCTTGATAAAAATGTCATCATCATGCTTTCTGAGCTCGAAATTGGTAAACGGGTAAAAGTGCCAGGCGATGAAATTACAGGCGCTATTAGAAAACTGTGGGAGCAAGGTCTGTTTGATAACGTGAGCATTACGGCCAGCAGCATTAAAGGAACCAATATTTTCTTAACTATACACCTGCAGGAACGTCCCCGCCTAAGTAAGTTTTCATTTGATGGTATCAGAAAAAGTGAAGCCGACGACATACGTGAAAAAATAAACCTGACTCGTGGCGACGTGGTTACCGATCACCTCATCGTACGCACCAAATCTATTATTCAAGGGTTTTATGCCGACAAAGGGTTTTTGAATAGCGAAGTGGAAATTGAACAAGAAGTCGATAAAAAAAATAAGAATTTCGTCGATCTCAAAATCAATATAAAAAAGAATAAAAAGGTTAAAATCCGTGTGATCAACATTGTTGGTAACACAGAGCTAAACGATGATGCCGTGAAATCGGCACTAAAAGAAACGAAAGCCAGGGGAGTTTTCCGCCCGCTCGACAGCCTAGGTCCTCTCGTACTGAACGTGGCAGAGTCAGCCTTTACCTTGAAGTTCTCGCAGATTGATGATGAGTTTGTGAAGTATGTAAAGGAGAATTACCGCATTAATCTCTTTAAAGGCTCCAAGTATATTGAGTCGAACTACAAAGAGGATTTGCAGAATATTATTGCCAAGTACAACAAAAAGGGTTACCGCGATGCGCATATTGTTGTCGACTCGGTGTATCGTCTGGATGGCGAAAATCTGGCCATCGACATCACCATCAGTGAGGGCAATAAGTACTATTTCCGCAATATCACCTGGGTGGGGAATACCGTTTATCCATCGGCTTTTCTGAGTGCGATTCTTGGCATCCAATATGGCGACGTTTACAACAAGGAGTTGCTTGAAACCAACCTGCAATACAACCCGAGCGGTTTCGATGTGAGCTCGCAGTACATGGACAACGGCTACCTTTTCTTTAATGCGACGCCCGTTGAAACCTATGTCGATAACGATTCTATTGATCTGGAGATCAGGATTTTTGAAGGCAAACAAGCCCGCATCAACAATGTAACGGTAAAAGGCAATCAAAAGACAAACGACCATGTGATTATCAGGGAATTGCGTACGCGTCCTGGACAGCTTTTCAGCCGATCCGATATCATCAGAACAACACGCGAGTTGGCCAACCTGGGCTATTTTAACGCCGAATCTATCAATCCAAACATCAATCCCAATGCAGCTGATGCTACAGTAGATATTGAGTATGAGGTGGAAGAAACATCAGCCGATCAAATCGAACTCTCGGGAGGATGGGGGTATGGACGTATTATCGGAACCATTGGTTTGAGTTTTAATAATTTCTCAATAAAAAACTTTTTCAGGAAAGATTCATGGAAACCAATTCCCAGCGGCGACGGCCAAAAGCTCTCCCTGCGTTTCCAAACGTATGGTAAAGACTACCTAAGCTGGAGTGTTTCGTTTACCGAACCCTGGCTTGGCGGTCGTAAGCCAAATGCCCTCACCGTATCGTATTACCATTCAATTTATTCTAATGGTCGTCCCAAATCTGACACCCTGCGTTCTGCGTTTGTTATTGATGGGGTAACGGTAGGTATTGGTAAACGACTCGAATGGCCTGACGACTTCTTTACCCTTTATCAGGGGGTTAACATGCAGTTGTACCGACTTACAAACTACAGCACCATCTTTTACGTAGGCGATGGCAATGGCGATTTCAATAACCTGAGCTATGAAATAATACTTGGCAGGAACTCCATCGACCAGCCCATTTATCCACGCCGCGGATCAGATCTGTCGCTTGGATTGGAGCTAACACCTCCCTATTCAGTTTTTTCTGATAAAGATTACAGCCAGTTGGATGACAACGAGAGATACAAATGGATAGAATACCACAAGTGGAAATTCAAAGCCTACTGGTATTTTGAACTGATGGATAAACTTGTGCTGGCTTCCCGGTTCCGTTTTGGCTATCTGGGATATTACAACAGCGATTTGGGTGTAACTCCTTTCGAGCGGTTTTATCTGGGTGGTGACGGGCTTTCGGGCTATAATAATTTCGACGGGCGCGAAATCATTGGGATGAGGGGTTATACCAACGAGTCGATAACACCTTATTATTATGAGAATAAAAATATCGGGGGTACCGTATTTACCAGGTATTCTCTCGAGCTGAGGTATCCTTTGTCGCTAGCGCCTACTTCAACCATTTATGCCCTTACCTTTGTGGAGGCTGGAAATTCCTGGCTTGGCTCGCAAGGCTTCGATCCTTTTGATGTTAAGCGCTCTGCCGGAGTTGGTATCCGTGTGTTCCTTCCGATGTTTGGTATGCTGGGTCTCGACTGGGCCTACGGTTTCGACCCGATTATGGGATTGCCCACAGCCAACGGAAGTCATTTCCATTTTTCACTTAATCAATCACTCGACTAGCTTCATTTTTGGCAACATTTTTGTATAATATCGAAAAATAAAATCTTAAGACATATGAAAACCAATAACATGTTTTTACCCGCTATCCTGTTTACAGCCGTGCTGTTTTTAGGATCGATTCAGATGCAGGCTCAAAATCAAAAGTACGCCTACGTTGACACAGAGTATATTTTGGACAATATTCCTGAATTTCAGGATGCCCAGGATGAACTGGATGAGCTTTCTAAAAAATGGCAAAAAGAAATTGAAATTGTCTATGCTCAGGTAAGCGAAATGTACCAGAAATACCAGGCCGAATCAGTTCTTTTGCCGGAAGACGTAAAACGCAAACGGGAAGATGAAATCGTGAAAAAGGAGCAAGAAGTTAAAGACTTACAGCGTAAATACTTCGGGCCTGAAGGCGATCTTTTTCAAAAACGTCAGGAGTTAGTAAAACCTATTCAGGAAAAAGTATACAATGCCATCGAAACGATTGCTACCACACGAAATTACTCCTTTGTTTTCGATAAAGCCGGTGGCACAACCATGTTGTATACCAATCCCAATTTCGACATCAGCGACGATGTGTTAGACGAAGTTGGAAATGTGATGCAGACCGTTAAGCGCGACCAGCGTTCAAGGGATGAAAACTAGCTTACTGCTGAATTGTTAATGTTTCATAATAATGACTTGCTAAAAATTCAGTTAGGGTGTAATCTGTATGTTTTTTTCCTAAGTTTGCCGACTGAATTCGTGAATATTTAACCACTTATTGAATTAAAAAAAGATGAAATCGTTTAAAAAACTCTTGACTTTATTGTCGCTTGTCGTGCTGGTTTCTTTTGCAGGAATGGCGCAAACCGGATTGAAATTGGGTTACATCGACTCAAACGAAATTCTTTCACTGATGCCTGAAACTGATTCTTTGCAGAAAGAACTCAAAGCCTATGCTGATTATCTTGATCAGCAGATGAATGCCATGGCTATGGAGTATCAGACTAAAGTTACCTCTTATCAGGATAACGTGGCCACCATGTCTGATTTAATCCGTCAAACCAAAGAGAAAGAAATCACCGATTTGCAAGCCCGTATTCAGGCTTTTCAACAATCAGCCGATCAGGATTTGGGCGCTAAACAAGCCGAGCTTTTTAATCCTTTGATCGAGAAAGTGAAAAATGCCATCTCAGAAGTGGCCCGTGAAAATAACTACAATTACATTTTTGATGTAGGAACCGGTGCGCTCGTTTTTTACGAAAATGGTGACAACGTGTTGCCGTTGGTAAAAACCAAACTCGGAATAAAGTAATAATATATTGGCCAACTGCCTGAACCTGTTTCAGCAGTTGAAAACCAAATAGTGCCAAAAGGCTGCCTCACTGTTGAGGTGGCCTTTTGGTGTTTTGATGGATTGGTTGGGGAAATTGTCAGAGATTAATGACTGTCTCGTCCGCGTTTTCAACGCGGATGTTTGGTTGCTTAGTTATCATG
>JGI11705J14877_10000441_pt1 | contig 26104 bp, 22 predicted proteins | sample Etolaghawater15m_FD_14877 | JGI IMG/M metagenome (IMG submission 14877)
GGAAAGCCTTTATGGTTTTATGTCAGAGAACAATTTAGCAGGAAATCATCCGCCTCCATCATGACGATGGATTATTATGTGAAACTCTAAACTTCAGTCAATAAGTAAAAACACATTAATTACAATAGCCGTCTATTACAAGGACAGGGACTGGAGCTTTACAAAAAATACGATTTTGAGTATAAGAATTGTACAAATACATATTTTTTCAGGTGCCGTCTGAGGACGGTGAAAAGGGAATACGGTGTGAATCCGTAACGTTGGGCCAGCGCTGTATGCGGGGACAATGGTCACATAGAAGTCACTGTCGAAATATTTGACGGGAAGGCGTGGCCGGAGGATGATCCGCAGAGTCAGAAGACCTGCCAGGAAAAAAAGGATAACGTCGTCCGTACCAAGTCCGTATTATGCCATGTGCATAGTACGGACTTTTTTTATGCCCAAGCGGAAATAACATACGTAGGAGAAATGTGAATGGAAACACAGATTGAAATGGCTCGCAAGGCAATTGTTACCCCGCAAATGACTAAGGTTGCAGAACAGGAAGGACTTGATGCTGAGTGGATTCGTGAGCGTGTCGCTGAAGGAAGAATTGTGATTCCTGTAAATCTGAACCGACAGCACCAGAATATTGTCGGAATAGGATTTGGTCTCAGGACCAAGGTGAACGCATCCATTGGAACTTCGTCGGATATTGCTGATATTGATCTTGAGATTCGGAAAGCTCAAGTTGCAGAAGTAGAGAAGGCGGATACGCTTATGGAACTTTCAACGGGAGGGAATCTTGACGAAGTTCGTCGTTTAATACTTGAAAACTGCAGTTTACCCGTTGGTAATGTACCGCTTTACCAGGCTTTTTCAGAGGCAAGCAGGAAACACCATAACCCTGGAAAACTCGATAGCGAACATCTGTTTGAAATTATAGAAAAACAATTGGCTGATGGTATTTCCTTTATGGCGATTCATTGTGGAATTAATCGCTATTCCATAGAGCGACTCAGAAATCAGGGCTATCGATATGGCGGCCTGGTTTCCAAGGGCGGTACCTTTATGGTCTCCTGGATGGAATATAATAATTGTGAGAATCCACTCTATGAGCAGTTTGACAGGGTCTGTGGTCTGATGAAAAAATATGACGCGGTACTTTCACTTGGCAATGGTATACGGGCAGGGGCCATTCATGATAGTCATGATCGTGCCCAGATGGCTGAGATGGTCATTAATTGTGAACTGGCCGAAATTGGTCGCGATATGGGGTGCCAGATGATGGTCGAAGGTCCCGGCCATGTACCACTTGATGAGATTGAAGGGAATATTATGCTAGAAAAACGAATGAGTGGAGGTGCACCGTATTATGTGTTAGGTCCACTTCCTGCAGATTCCGGGGCTGGATATGATCACATAACCTCAGCCATTGGCGCTGCAAACTCTGCGCGCCACGGTGCAGACCTTATTTGCTATATTACACCGGCTGAACATCTGGCATTACCTAATGAAGAAGATGTTCGCGAGGGAGTCAGGGCAACACGACTTGCAGCACGGATTGGTGATATTGCCAAGTACCCTGAAAGGAGGGAACTTGAAAAGAAGGTCGCACTTTCCCGTCGTGATACCAAGTGGGAGGAGCATTTTCAATTACTGATGTTTCCTGAGAAAGCACAGGAAATACGTAAATCGAGAACACCAGAAAATCAGAAGACCTGCACAATGTGTGGCGATTTCTGCGCCATGGAAAGAGGCAAAGAAATTTTCTCAGGAGATATGAGAGGGGATAAAATAGCAGATTGATAGATAGTCTGCAGGGAATCGAGGCGGAAGTTGAAACCATAAAAAAAGGCCACGCAACCAGTATTGCAGGCCTTTTTTTTAGTATATCCTGAAACTATTTTTTCTTTTTCTTGTCAGATTTTTTACTGTCTTTTTTCTTCTTTTTATCTACCTTCGTCTTGCAGGCTGAATCATCACATGACTTCTTGCATGATTTCTTTTTGGAATCTTTTTTCTTTGAATCCTTTTTCTTTTCGTCTTTCTTTTTTGCCACAACAGTGCTCCTGTTTTGAATGAATAGTAAACTTCTTAACTGGGAAAACAACCTATCTGGTAATTAACAATATTCATCATATGATTTTTACCAGGTCATTGCAAATTAAAATTATCGTTTTCCTAACGGGTCAGTTGACGATATTTTATTCTGTGTGGCTGGTCGGCTTTCGATCCCAGTCGAGCTTTACGGTCTTTTTCATAATCAGAGTAATTTCCTTCAAACCAGACAACCTTGGAATCTCCTTCAAAGGCGAGGATATGGGTTGCTATCCTGTCAAGAAACCATCGATCATGGCTGATGACAACTGCGCAGCCGCCAAAGTTTTCGAGGGCCTCTTCGAGCGCTCTCAGGGTATTAACATCCAGGTCATTTGTCGGCTCGTCGAGTAACAGTACATTCCCGCCTTCTTTGAGCATCTTGGCAAGATGAACCCTGTTTCGTTGGCCACCGGAAAGAAGACCGACCTTTTTTTGTTGATCAGAACCTGAAAAATTGAATTTACCAACATATGCTCTGGAGTTAACCTCACGTTCTCCCAGAATTACAGTCTCCTGCCCCTCGGAGATTGCTTCCCAAATCGTTGATTCTGGATCAAGGCTATCTCGATTCTGGTCAACATATCCAAGTTTTACGGTTTCTCCAAGGCGAATGGTACCTTCGTCTGGCGTGTCTTCGCCGGTGATCATTTTGAAAAGAGTTGATTTACCGGCACCATTTGGACCAATAATTCCAACAATGCCACCTGCAGGGAGTTTGAAATTCATATCGTCAACAAGGAGGCGATCACCGAAGGCTTTACGGACGTGATCAGCCTCGATAACAACTTTGCCGAGGCGAGGGCCGGGTGGAATGAAGATCTGTAATTCATTGGAAAGTTTCTCGGTGTCCTGATCCATCATTTTCTCATAGGATGCAATACGAGCTTTTGATTTGCCACGACGTCCTTTAGGGGACATTTTGATCCACTCAAGTTCTCTTTTCAAGGTTCGCTGCCGACTGCTTTCTTTTTTCTCTTCATTGGCAAGTCGCTTCTCTTTCTGGTCAAGCCATGAGGAGTAATTGCCCTTCCACGGTATGCCACGTCCTCGGTCAAGTTCCAGAATCCATCCTGCGACATTGTCGAGAAAGTATCTGTCATGAGTAACAGCTATAACGGTTCCGGCGTACTGTTGGAGGTGATGTTCCAGCCAGGCAACTGATTCTGCGTCAAGGTGATTGGTAGGCTCATCGAGGAGGAGGATGTCAGGCTGTTTCAGGAGAATACGACAGAGGGCGACACGTCGTTTCTCACCACCTGAAAGATGCTTGCATGTGGAGTCTGATGGCGGGCAGCGCAGGGCATCCATTGCCATCTCAAGTTTGGAATCAAGATCCCAGGCATCGAGATTGTCGAGCTTTTCCTGTACTTCTCCTTGACGATCAATAAGAGCCTGCATCTCGTCATCATCCATGGGTTCAGCAAACTTTTCATTAATCCTGTTAAATTCATTTAAAAGATCAACGGTTTCCTGTGCACCCTCTTCAACAATTTCCTTAACGGTTTTGGCAGGATCAAGCTCAGGTTCCTGGGGAAGGTAATCAACGGTGAGACCAGGAGACATCATGGTCTCACCATTGAACTCCTTGTCTATTCCGGCCAGAATACGAAGCAGGCTACTTTTTCCAGAGCCGTTCAGCCCGAGAACTCCAATTTTTGCGCCATAAAAGTAGGAGAGGGATATATCCTTAAGGATAACCTGGTCGTTGTAGGATTTACTTACTTTAATCATCGAATAGATGACTTTTTTATCATCAACACTCATGTTTTTGATCCTGTATGTTTAGAGAGGTTAAAGGCTGTATTTGCCGGCGAGAGAAAATCTTTTAATCAAGGAAATAAGACATATTAATCGGATTTTGATGAAAAGAAAAGATTGAAAAGTATCCATCTTCCAAAGTTTCATTAATACGTAATTTTAACCCTTGTTACTTGATATGTTAAGAAAAACTGGTAGTATCTACTAATGATGCAAATAAATTTGTCAATCCCCTGGAGCATCGGGGGTAAATATCTGTAAGACTGAGGTTGTATGAAGATACGGAGTATTATTTTTCTGATTGTTATTGCATTAGGTCTTTTTCCTGTACTCTTTCTTGTTGCTCTTAATTTACCCAAAACCATGGAAAGATTAGAATATGCTGCAGAACTTGAGACTCAGGCCAGATCCCAGGTAGGGTTTACTCAGCTTAATGCCCGTATACTCTGTTTGAAGAAAAGTCTTATTCGTTCCGCGACACTTCCCTCCGTTTATGCAGCGATTGAAGATTCATCCGGAATACCTACTTTGTCAAATGTTGTGAAGAGATGGTTTGAGAATGATGAACAGGTAAAAGGTATGATGCTGTTCAATGCTGATGGAGTCGAACTTCTTTCACTGCATAGAAAAAACAGTCACTTTGCCCCATCTGATTTTTCAGAAAATCATAAGGACCACCTGTTTTTTAATCAGTCGCTGCAGGTACCCGATGACCAGGTATTGGTCAGGTTGGTCGACCAGGAAACAGATCCCTTTCATCGTACCGGTAAAGAGGAGTATGAACTGATTATGTCGACTCCAGTTATCCTGGATAACGCCGTCGGAGCTATCGGTATTATGTTGATGCGTATTGACATGTCACATTTTTTAACAAATTTCACAGATTCTTACTGGGTTACAGGTGACGGCAATTATGTACGTGGTTGTACTGCTGATAGTGAATCATCGGACAGAGGTTCTGATGAGACCAGTGATTCCTGTAATGCTTTTGATGAGTTCCCCGATCTTAACAGAAGCGTATCCAGAGATCCTATTATATTGTCTGGAAATGATAAACGAAAAATAGCCTGGGTTCCTTTGGTCTTCAATAAGGAACACCACGTTGTGATGTGGGTTGGAACGCTGATTGATGACAGTGCAATAAAAAAATGGAAGATGACACTTACCGTAAATGTTATTGTGCTCATTGTTGTAATGACTATTCTTGTTTTTATTGCCGCAAACTGGATTTCTGCTAAAATTGAAATTCTTCAAAGGGATCTCCTGACACGACTCGATGATATTATAAATAAAGAAAAACGGATCGATTTCCATTGGGGTGGACCTCTGGAATTACAAAATTTATCACGTGACCTTACGGCGTTCTCTGAACGCTACAGTTTAACCTGTGAGGCTAGAAACCTTGCCGAAGCCTCTCTGAGTGAAAGCGAAGACAAATTTCGAAGTCTTACCGGATCTGCACTTGATGGCATAATCCTCATGGATAATGAAGGATATATAACCTATTGGAACGAGGCAGCTGCTACAATATTTGGCTATAGTTCTGAGGAAGCCCTTCAACATCCCATCCATTCGCTGATTAATCCTCGTCGTGAAGGAGACGATCTGTCAGTGGAACCCCTGGAAACTGGAAAGTCGGCAGAGAGTTTATCGCAGACCGTTGAGCTTATCGCACGAAATGAAAAAGGCGATGACGTGTATGTGGAACTTTCACTGTCATCAACTACCATCAAAGGAAAGTGGCATGCCATTTGGATCGTCAGGGATATCAGTGAGCGAAAGAGGAGTGAGGATGAAACAAGGAAACAGCAGCAGCAACTTCTCCATGCTGACAAGATGATTTCTCTTGGACTTCTTGTGTCAGGGGTTGCCCATGAAATTAATAATCCCAACTCTATTGCTCTTTTGAATACTCCGATACTCTTTCGTGCCTGGGAGAGTGCAAAGCCCATTTTGGATGAGTTTTTTGAAGAAAATGGAGACTTTGCCATCGCTGGCCTGGATTACAGGGAAATGCGTCAACAACTTCCCCGCATATTTTTGGAACTCGAAGAAAGTGCCCAGCGGATCAAGCAGATTGTTATGGATTTGAAAGATTATGCGAGACAGGAGACCAGTGGCCAATTGGTACCCGTTGATATCACTGAGGTCGTTAAATCCGGTATTCGCTTAACATCAAACGCCATTCACAAGAGCACCAATAAATTTATAACTCATTTTTCTCCAACGCCCCTTATGGTTCTCGGTAATCGGCAACGTCTAACCCAGGTTGTTATCAACCTTATTCAGAATAGCTGTGAGGCTCTTGAAACAACAGACATGTCCCTTACTATTTCAACCCGTTATAATGAGGAAGTTGATGGTGTGGAAATTTCTATAAAGGATGAAGGCACAGGAATAGCCCCTGAGAATTTAAAACAGGTAACAGATCCATTCTTTACGACAAAACGGTCAATTGGCGGGACAGGATTGGGACTTTCTGTCTCAGCTGGAATAGTTAAAGAACATCACGGGGTAATGGATTTTAAATCTGAGTTTGGAAAGGGGACAGAGGTTGTTATCGTTTTCCCTGCGTGCCCCGTAGAGAGTAAGGAAAATTAAAATAAACTATACGAAATAGAGATCATGGTTAAAACTTTGTACCCAACATTACCGGTTTTATTGGTCGATGATGAAAATGCCTGGCTGAATAGTTTTGGACTGACACTTCAGGTTGCCGGCATTAATAATATAGTGACTTGCAACGACTCCAGAAAAGTTATGGAATTGCTGCGCGCTCAGGCAATAAGTGTTCTGGTTCTTGATCTTACCATGCCACACCTTGCAGGTGATGAACTGTTGCCTCAGGTGGTTCTTGATTTTCCTGAAGTGCCGGTTATCATAATTACCGGATTGGACCAGGTTGAAACAGCTGTCTCCTGCATGAAACTCGGGGCCTATGATTTTTTCACAAAAGTTACCGAAGAAGAACGTTTAGTAACCGGAGTTAAACGGGCAATTACTTTTGGTTTGCTGCGTCGTGAAAACAGTTCGTTGAAAGAACATTTCTTAAAAGATGAACTCCATAATCCCGAAGCGTTCTCCCATATCATTACTCATAACAAATCTATGCGTTCAATTTTCCAGTATATTGAAGCCATCGCTACAACTGGTGAGCCGGTTTTAATAACAGGAGAAACGGGATCGGGGAAAGAACTTTTTGCCCAGGCAATTCATTCACTTTCCGGAAGGGCCGGCGAGTTTGTAGCTGTGAACATAGCAGGGCTTGATGGAACAATGCTTGCGGACACGCTCTTTGGCCACAAAAAAGGGGCCTTTTCAGGGGCTGATCAAAGCCGCAAGGGCCTGATTGCCACTGCGACCGATGGTAGTCTTTTCCTCGATGAAATTGGTGACCTTACTGCCCAATCACAGGTTAAACTTTTGCGCCTGATACAGGAACGGGAATATTATGCACTTGGCTCTGACATTGCTCTGAGTACTAATGTACGCATGATATTTGCCACTCATCAAAACCTTGATTCATTGCAGGAGTCGGGAGAGTTCCGTAAAGATCTTTTTTTCAGGCTTCGAACGCATCATGTGCATATCCCACCTCTTCGTGAACGTCTGGATGACCTGCCTTTACTTTTAGATCACTTTCTGGAGGAGGCAGCGAGCCGATTAAATAAGCCAAAACCCGCCTATCCTAATGAGTTACCTATTCTTTTGGGAACGTATAATTACCCTGGGAATGTGCGAGAATTGCAATCAATGGTTTTTGATGCCCTTTCTAAGCATCGCAGTCGAACACTGTCAATGGATGTTTTTAAAAAGTATATAGAGAGCAGAATGGGAACAGCCAATGATATTGAAGCAGAGATAACTGGCGAAACAGTGTTCAGTATACTTGGAACCCTGCCGACCCTAAAAGCATCCGGGCGCTTACTAGTTACTGAGGCATTGCACAGATCGCAGGGAAACCAGGCTATTGCAGCCCAAATGTTAGGTATTACAAGGCAGGCTCTTAATTGGCGGCTGAAGCAACAGTCTGAAAAAGACTAAATAACAGGGAGGCTCTTGTGGAAAGAATAGAGTGTCTAATAGAAGGGTATATACTGGACTTTGAGCAGGCAAGGGAACTTGGCCGAATTATTGCGGAGAAAGAAAATGACTTTGCAACTCTTGTTTCATGGTGTGATCGTGACAAGGGGGTGCATTCACCCTGTTGTCTCAAATGTGAACTGAAAGGGGAGCCGGGATGGGAGGTATATGGGCGGAATCATGAAGGGCGATTGAGGATTTCCGTGGATAGTGACAGGTTTGTCTTTATCTATTCATAGTCTCATCTGGTAAAACCTTATATGGAATAGAACAGAGTGTGTTCCGCAAATGCGTTGTGTCATTTAGAAAAAAAGCCTTCAGTATGCAAGCATACTGAAGGCTTTTTTTTACTTCCATTCCGAAAACAGACTGTATTTTATTTATTGTCCTTGTCTTCAGAAAGTCCTTTCACAAGCATGGCACCGGCAAGTCCAAGTATACCGATATCTTTAGCTTTTCTCATAGCAGGTTTCACCATTGAAGCCATCATGGCACGTCTTTTGACGCTACCCATGTCAGCAAGTTTTGGTGTGTAGTCTGCAAAGAGAAGCCCCATATCCTTTTTGTTGCCATAGTAGCGAGAGTTAGGACCAATGTGGCCATCTTGTACTTCAAGGCCTTTGGCACCTTTCTTCACGTACTGTGAAACGGCGGAATTAGGATCATCAAGATCACCGAAAATACGAGCATCGGCAATACATGTTTGGACACAGGCAGGTACAAGACCCTGGTCAACACGAGGTTTACAGTAAGTACATTTGTCAACCTTGCCTTCGCTGTTATCGTCAGCTTGGGCTGGGTTAACATAACGTGCGCCGTAAGGACAGGCATCGGCACAGGCACCACAACCAAGACAACGATCCTTGTCGACTTGTACTGATCCATCAAATGGATCTTTCCAGGTGGCGGCTACCTTCATGGTGGTAGTTTTTCCTGTTTTAACATCTGTGAAAGTCCTTTCAACGACATCTGCAGGACATTCCTCCACACAGGGTGGTTTGTCACAGTGATTACAAAGTCCGGGATAATAGGTTGAGGCCATTCCATCATCGGTCATGGTTGGGCCAAGACGTTTTACCCAGTTACGCTGGTAAGGAACTGGAACTTCCCATTCTGCCCGACAGGCAATAGTGCAGGCATGACAGCCGACACAGCGTTCCAGATCTATGATCATTCCATATTGCATTGAATATATCCTCCTGAAAAGGCTTAAAAGATAAGATTAAGCTGGAATATCCAGAACCTTTCCATTTTTGATCAATTTAACAAAGTTATTTCTCATTCCGTGACATCCGGTTTCAGGGTCAACTGCCAGTTTGGTGATAAGAGAAGTATCATCTACACCAGCACCAACACCTATTGTCATAAGTGGATTGGCACTACCGTAACCGTGGTACATATAAACACAGTCTTTTCTGATACCGGCAGTGACTTTTACTGTGGTGGTGGTAGCGGATTCAACTCCCTCACTGTTCACAAAACCAACAGTATCGCCATCAATGAGACCAATTTTCGCAGCAACCTCATCATTTACCCAGACAGGGTTGTCAGGCATGGCATTGTGGAGCCATACGTTATTCTGACTTCTGTTGAAGGTATGAACAGGGGCACGTCCGTACAACAGTCTGGCAAATCCCTTTGGATTGTCGGGGACTGGTATATAAGTTGGTGCTCCCGGATGTCCGGTATCAGCGATATCATCGTTGAAAAGACGGACTTCAAAATCTTCAGGGATTCCGTATGGGTCTTTACCTGGCTGAATATGGATGCCATCTTCAGCTTTCAGTTTCTCAATTGAGAGATTTACAGTGGCCAGGTTCTTGTCAACCATTTCTTCCATGGTTTTTACAGGAATTTTAGCCTCGTGGCCCATGCGTTTGGCAATTTCATTGGTGATGTAGATCTGATCCTTACGTTCAAACATGGGAGGAACGAGAGGCATACGAGCAGAAATGTACTGCTGATGCTCCTTGGAAAGATCCCATTGTGTTCCAGTCTTGATATAATCGTAACGCTCAAGATAACTTGCTTCAGGCAAGAGAATGTCAGCCCACGCAGTTACGTCAGTTGGCATAACATCAACACACATGACGAAATCCATGGCGTTGAAGAGATCTTTCATCATCTGCTGGTTTGGAATGGTCTGCATTGGGTTCTGACCCCACACAACACAGCTTTTGATTGGGTAGGGTTTACCTGAAATAGCACAGTCCCGAATGAGATCGGTTGGGGTTCCAGGGGGATTATAAGGATAAACCTTTTCATCCTCATGATGATCATAATTGAGGTCATACTTATGACCATGATCTTCTTTCTTCCAGCTTACACCACCAACCTTTGGTCCTTTTGCAGGAACCCAGCCACCTTTAACATAGTAGGCGCCAAGAATTCCGGTAAGACAGGCAAGTGCACGCTCGCGTTGGAAGTCATTGCCATGCCATGAAACATGACGGCCTGGATGGATTGCGACATTTGGCGCATTGGCTGCAAGCATCTCAGCAACTTCTTTGATCTGCGCAGCTGGAATATCACATTCCTTTGCAGCTTTTTCCAAGGTCCATTCTTTTATTGATTCAGCAAACTGCTCAAAGCCATCGGTATGATTTTCAACAAACTCCTTGTCATACTTGTCGTTCTGTACAAGGTAATTCATGATGGCAAGCATGTAGGCAGTATCTGTGCCAGGTTTGATCTGAACCCAGATGTCAGCCTTTGCAGCAGAAGCTGAAAAACGAGGATCAGCAACAATCAGCTTTGCTCCATTTTGCAAACCTTGAATGTACTGTTTGATGTGAGAAACATGGATGTTTTCCCCAAGATGGTCTCCAATAAAAAAGAGAACCTTGGTGTTTGGCATATCAATTTTTTCACCGGGGGCCTTGCCAATAGTGGCAACGTATGCGGTGTCACGAATACCACGACACTGGAAAAAAGAAGCCTCGGAGACATTGTGAGTTCCTACCGCACGCTCAAAATAGTGCATGGGGTATTTTGCTGAAGCGCCATGTGGAAAAACACAGATACCTTGAGCACCATATTGATCAACGGTACTTTTCAGTTTAGAGCCACATTCATCAAGTGCCTCTTTCCAGGAAATACGTTTCCACTTCGGGGCACCACGTTTTCCGACGTTTTTCATTGGGTACTTCAAACGGTCCACATCATAAAGCAGTTTAACGCCTGCATTTCCACGGGCACATATAGCGGTGCCGTTATCAATGGATTTTGGGTTTCCTTCGAGCTTCATCAGGCGGCCGTCACGAACTTTACCGACCAGCTGACAACGCCAGAAACACATTTCGCAGATCCCACCCACAACGGTTTGATCGCCAGCAGTACCCGGTGTGTCGAGTGCTGATTTGGTGACACCGGTGCTAGCGGAAACAACCTTCGACAGAGGTACCGAGGCTGCTGCCAGGGTTGCCGTCTGAAGGAATTTACGCCTCGTTAGGTTGAAAGCCATCTTTGTCTTCCTCCTTAGTAAAAAAATCAATTAATTGTACAACCACCCTATAAAATGGATGGTGAGCTCCTTTCGTTACCCTGGGGTGAAACTTTTTGTACCAGGGGCGAAACAGTTTTTTCAGGAACTCCTCTTCTCCGGAAAAATCGTTTTCTTCGGCAAGAAGTGACAGGAATTCAAGTTCATGAATTAAATGGTCGGGCAGATCAGCGCTTTTATCCATTCCAAAGCCTTTGGTATGGTAAAAGGCGAGAGTGTCGCCGGCAAATGTTCCCTGTAAAGATTGGTCCATGTATACGGATCCGTAAGGGGGGGCAACGACGTGAGGGACTCCATTGATAAAGAGTCTGGTATATTCGACCTGAAGGTCTTCGATTGCATCATCTGCATTGTCAATTGCTTTTTTGATGGCGATACCATCTTCAACGGCGTCTAAGGTTCCTAGGAAATTGTAGAGGACATTGAAGAAATCATCATTCATCCATTCTGGATCAGGGTACTGCATACACTGAGCAAGAAAGCGGTATACCCGGGCAATATCATTGGAAGGTTCAGTATCTAACATGAGTTGTTATATTAAAAGCAGTAGTGTCAAAATAACCTGGTCTTGAAGAGTCATGTTGCATTAGAGAAACAGTGGCTTCATTCTTTAACTGTAATTGTCACAAAGTAGTGCCTAGCATAGCCACATGGAACTATCTTGTCAACGAATTGCTGCCCACTAGACTTGAAAAAACAGGTAGTTGAGAATGATTTGCAATCCTGCGCCATCTAGTACCCTTAATTTTCTGTAAAAATTCCTAAAAAACCTTCCAGCACGAAGCTTGAGATAAAGAACTTTCTAAACCTGAATGAGGAAGTTTGTAAAGTAAAATTGTCATGATTGATACATCTTGCCGAATTGTCAAAGTGTGCGATTCAGATAAAAACACAAATACAGCACGATGTATTTGACGAACCAGTGCAAAAAAAATTGCATTAGGGTGCAAAAAAGTTTGCTATTATTTTTGTCATATGTTAGCAATTACTCATAAGGGAATAAATGTAGTACTCAAGGGCCTGACAAGGTGGTTTCTGAAATATTTTAAAGGGAGATTGAAAATGAAAGGAAAAACAATTTGTTTTGCACTGGGACTGATAACAATTTTGATTTCAGCAAATTCATTGATAGCAGAAGTTGTAGCAGATCCCACGTATTCAGAAATTGATGGTGTTTATTTTTCTGATCCCTCTGTCAACTGTATTGAACTCAAAAACTCTGAGGTCTGTGAGATGTTTAAGGCTGAGGAAATATATTCTTCAAGGGATGGAATTTCCTATTCAGATTGCACCATAGAATGTGAGGATATGCTTGAGAGTAATGCATGTTTCAGTTTTCGTGACACCTATCCATGTCCTGGGAATTCCGATTCCCTTGTTGCCTCTTTGAGCTCTTTCGAAGATGAAAGTCAAATTACAAATTGAGAACAAATTTTTCATATACTGCGAAAATTTATAAAAAATTCTGGGGAGAATAAAATGACTCGAAAAAACATATTAGTGATCACAGGGCTAGCGATATTCACTTTTACCAGTTGTCTTGCTTTTGCAGCAGAGGATGAGTGGAGTGATTATGACCCATGTGGCTGGAATGTCGAGCACGAAGGAGTTGGAACAGAGGATGTAGCAGAACTTCAGTGGACGGATTATGACCCTTGTGGATGGAATGTCGAGGAAGCTGTGGATGGTTCTGTAGAAGTTGCTGAGCTTGAATGGACAGATTACGATCCATGTGGCTGGAATGTCGAGAATGAAGGAGTTGGAACAGAGGTTGTAGCAGAACTTCAGTGGACAGATTATGACCCATGTGGCTGGAATGTTGAGGATGATGCCATGAAGTCTGAGGTTGTCGAGGTGTTTGCTGCTGATACTATGGTAACCGGCTATATGAACTGATTACCTGTATTTATTATTGACCCTGTTCACATTCGGGATATCTGTTTTGTGTGTAGCGCCAGCCGTAAGTAACGGAGCTGGTCTCAAGAACAGTATCCCGTTTTTTTTTATACCTCGCTGGTGAGTAGTACAACTGTTCTTGTTTGAGTAAGAGGAAATGTGGTTCTATCTGTGCTTCAGCCAGGTTTTAGTATGCTGATTTGTCAATTGTAATATTATGTTTTTTAAGGTGCTTCCAAAGAGTGACCCTGGAAATGCCGAGAATCCTGGCAGCCTCTGATTTGTTTCCATTGGCAGCTTTAATGGCTTGCAGCACTTGTTCCCGTCGATTTTGGGATGTGCTGATTTGTGGAGTTCCAAAATGTCCCGCAGGTTGATTGTCTTTCTGAAATTGCTGAGGAAGGTGCTTGGGGGTAATTTCATTCTCTGGGCATATTACAAAAGTATATTCTATAACATTAATCAGTTCTCGAATGTTTCCTGGCCAGTGATAGTCTACTAAAAGATCAAGGGCATCTTTGCGGATAGTAGTTATATCTTTTTCTATTTTAAGGTTAGCATTGTCGATGAAGGTTTTCACCAGAAGAGGAATGTCTTCCGGATGGCTTCTCAGTGGGGGAATAGTGATTGGGATAACGCCAATCCTGTAAAAGAGATCTTCCCTGAATTTATGCTCAAGCATGAGAGTGTTCAGGTTTTTGTTGGTTGCTGAAATCACACGAACATCTATGGAAATTGGCTGATGGTCGCCAACACGTTCAACTTCCTGTTCCTGAAGAACTCGCAGGAGTTTGGTTTGCATGCTAAGAGGGAGGTCACCGATTTCATCAAGAAAAATTGAACCCTTGTTCGCTGCCTCAAACCGTCCAGTTCTATCCCTGTCTGCACCCGTAAAGGCCCCTTTAGTATGGCCAAAAAGCTCACTTTCAAGAATATTTTCGTTTAATGCGGCGCAGTTCACCTTGATAAAAGGAGATTTTGCGCGTCTGCTCAGCTTGTGAATTGCGCTGGCAACCAACTCTTTTCCTGTGCCACTCTCTCCATAAATAATAATTGGAGCATTGGACAAAGCTGCACTTTTAATGAGTTCGTACACCTGCTGCATGGTGGAACTGTTTCCAATAAGACCATGAAAGCTGTTACCACGATTAAGTTCTCTGCGGAGATCACAAATCTCCTTTTCTTTGTCGATAACTGCAGTGAGGTCAGTGAGGGTTTCGACACCGGCTACGGTAACGCCACTTTTGTCAGTCAGAACCGTTGCATTTTTCAGGACTTCAACGCGTGTACCATTCTTTTGCTTGAAAGAACAGTGCAGGTCACTCACGTCTCCCTTTTTGAAGAGACTGCATCGTCTTTCCTTGTCTACGACATCATGGCCGAAGCAATTGTCGCACTCCAGTATATCACAGGGTTGTCCAAGAAGTTCTTCTCTGCTGTAGTGGAGAAGATCTTCCAGTGCCTTGTTGACATACAGAATATTTCCCTGAACATCAACGAGCATGAGTCCTTCCTTCATTTTATCTACAACGTCTTTCCAGTTATCACAGAAGTAATCTTTGATTTTTTCTTTCTGTATCATAGGGCGATGGTAAATTCTCTTTGAGTGTTAAAATTCTGTTAAGTTGTTAAGGGAGGTTAACAGAAAAAAAATATTATAGCCATTGGTAAGTGTTGTTCGTCGTATTGTCGTTCAGCTTGTTCTATTCTTAATAACAGGGTGTCTCTGTCTACCTGGAGTTTTCCTTCGTATCCAGATAAATGAATAGTTGCTTAACAAGGTGCTGCTGTCAAAAAAAGGTTTCTATTTGTCAGGTAGTGTTGAGAAATCAATCATTTGACAGTGATTCGATGTAATCCTGTAAGGCTGTATAACTGTCGCAACTATGAATTGATTTTCTGATTTGTGAACTTCCAGAAAACTCAGAGAAATAGCGTCCAGTGTGGTTTCGTATATAGGCAAGAGCCTTGTTGGTATCAAGATATTCCGCCATGAGCTCCAGGTGTCTTTTAACCGTTGGGATGATAGTATCCAAAATACTGGGTCTGCCATCCATTTGAAAAACCCATGGATTACCAAGTGCAGCACGTCCAATCATGATCCCGTCACAACCTGTTTCTTCCATTCTTAAAAGACCTTCCTTATAGCTATGAACATCCCCGTTTCCGATTACAGGAATGGAAACGGTGTCCTTTACTTTGCGAATAATGTTCCAGTCGGCGCTACCTGAAAACGCCTGGGCCCATGTCCGCCCATGAATAGTAATGGCTGCAACACCTGAGCTTTCACACATCTTTGCAAAATCGATGGCCGTTATGTGACCATTGTCAATACCAGCCCTTGTTTTAACCGTTACAGGTACCGTCGAATGGGCTATTACCGCCTGAATAATTTTTTCTGCAAGGGCAATGTCTTTCATAAGTGCAGAACCGGCCCCTTTTTTTGTGACTTTGCGAACGGGGCATCCCATATTTATATCTATAAACGATGGTGAGTGTTCACATAGCAAGGCAGCGGCCTTTCCCATAATAACAGGGTCGGAACCGAAGAGTTGGAAGGATACTGGTCGCTCGGCAACAGAGGATGCAAGCATTTGGAAGGTTTTTTTTTGGCCGTAAATCAATCCATGACAACTTATCATCTCAGAGACGACTAAGCCAGCTCCATATTCACGACAGAGCAGCCTGAATGGCAGGTCTGAATAGCCGGCAAGTGGGGCCAGGATGAAAGGGGAATTTAAAGTGGTTTTTCCAATGCGTAACATTTTTTTTACAGCTGATTTTTTTTTGTAAACGAGTTAGTATTGCGGGGTTTTATGATTCATTTTGTAACATTTTGATATCGTTATTATAATAACTGTTTGTATTTATTCCTGTCATTCGTATTGGCAGATTACCCTAATATTTCATGGAGACTCAAATGACCTTACAACTTACTATGCAATCCAGTGAATTGTCCAGTGAGGAGTTAAGCACACTGAAGGCGATGCGTCAGCGCTGTGCGAAAAATATTCTTTTATCTACCAGTCTGGCAGGATCTGGACATCCCGGTGGCTCGCTCTCAACACTCGACAATCTACTGGTGACTTATGGTTGTATAAAACACGATTCTAAACAGCCTGAGCTGGAGGAACGTGACCGGGTTATTATGAGTATTGGACATGTATCCCCTGGAGTATACTCAACTCTTGCTGAATATGGGTATTTCACCGAAGAAGATTTCCTTACAGGATTCCGTCGAACTGGATCTGGATTTCCAGGTCATGTGGAGCGTATTGTTCCCGGTGTCGAATGGGATACTGGGAACCTTGGTCAGGGACTTTCCACCGCCGTTGGATTGGCCCATGGATTTAAAATCCAGAAAAAGAGCAACCAGGTTATCGTTTTCATGGGGGATGGAGAACACCAGAAGGGACAGATAGTTGAAGCAATCCGTTACGCCTCTAAATATAAGCTCGACAATTTAATTGTCGTTGTTGATAGAAACCATCTTCAGATATGCGGTACCACCGAAGAAGTTATGCCTCAGTCAATTCGTTCTCTCTATTCTACCAATAACTGGGATGTACACTATCTTGAGGATGGTCATGATTGTAATGCCTACTTTCAAACATTTTCACGGGCATATCAGAAGCAGGATGGAGTTCCAACAGTAATTGTGTCACGCACCACCATGAGCAAAGGCATCTCTTTTATGGAAAATATCCCTAAATATCATGGCTCACCGCTTGATCGAGAATCTCTTGCAAAGGCAATGGCGGAGCTTGGTTTTGAAGATGAATTTGACAAGTGGAGTACATTACGTAAGAATCCTGTAGGAACAAAGACGATTCAGCAATACAGGGCGCCTGTTGTATCAGTGAATAAAGGTGAGCCAATACTCTATGAAGCTGGGACCATGCTTGATAACCGTTCTGCATATGGAAATGCTCTCCTTGGTTTGGCTGAAGCGAATAACAGAGACAATAAAATGGTTGTTGCCGGTATTTCCTGTGATCTTGAAGGATCTGTAAAAATGGGAGGATTCCACAAACATTCTCCACAAGCCTACATGGAGGCTGGAATTCAGGAACACCATGCGGCAACCATGGCCGGAGGGCTTTCCAGCCTGGGTCTTGTGACTTTTTTCAGTACTTTTGGAGTGTTTGCGGTATCCGAGGTTTACAACCAAAATCGGCTTAATGATTTCAATCACGCCAGTGTGAAAGTCGTGGCTACCCATGTTGGACTTGATGTTGGTGAGGATGGGCCGACTCATCAGTGTGTTGATTATCTGGGATTGTTTCGCAACTATTTCAGATCATCAGTTTTTATGCCTGCTGACCCTAATCAGACAGATCGTATTATTAGATATATTGCCAAGGAACCTGGAAATGTGTTTGTTGGTATGGGGCGCTCCAAGACTCCTGTCATAACAAAAGAAGACGGATCACCGTTTTTTGATACTTCCTATGAATTCCAGGCAGGTAAGGGTGATTGGATACGTAAAGGAAGCGATGCCACGATTATCACCTATGGTGCTGTGGTACCTGCGGTTATGGAAGCATGGGAAATACTACGTCAGAAGGGACATTCCGTTGCAGTTTTAAATATGGGATCTCTGCTTCCAGTTGATAGAGAGGCAGTTCTAACAGCTGCTGACACAGGAGTTGTTTTAACTGTTGAGGATCACCATGTTGAGACAGGGCTCGGCAGTATTGTCGGAACTATCCTAGCGGAAGCCGGAATGGGAATACGATTTCAGAGATCCGGTGTCGTTCAGTATGGCGGCTCAGGAAAGCCTGCAGAGCTCTATGCCAGTCAGGGACTTGACGGAAAATCAATTGCAACTAAAGTTGAAGGAATGCTTGCTTGAAAATAGCAATTGTAGAAAGTTTAAAATAACAAAAAAGGCCGTTCCATCTGGAACGGCCTTTTTTGTTACGACGGTTGAAAAGATTTCTTGATTACCATCGAAACTCAGCTTTGCAACCCGGAGTTGTTCCGTGTCGATTATATGGGACGCCATGAGCCCATCCCTGGGGGGCTCTGCTGCGGCTGTCCAGCAGGCCGCAGATGCCCATATAATTAACACGAAACAACCCCTCCTCAGGCGGGTAGGCTGAGGAAGGGTTGTAAGCAGGAAAGATTTCCTTTTTAGTTTGTCTCTTTGGAGAGAATACTCAGGGATTTGATATAAATCTTCTCAGAAAGGTCTTCGACGATGGTATCAAGTGCTTTTTGTTCATTGTCTGCGTTACTGGAAGAGCTGGAACTAACCGGATATTCTTCACTCCACACTTCATTTCCAACTTCCATAAGAACTTTACCGCTCTCTATATCCTTAAGTATATAGCGTACCGTCAGCAGCACTCTTACTTCAGTAGCATTATTACCGATACCATATGTAAGACTTGGCAGATCAATGGAGACAATTTCACCGGCCAGAATAAGCTGCGCCCCTTCTTTCTGTTTGGTGACTTGTATACTTCCAGATTTCTGATACCAGCGGGTAAGAGACTGATAAATTTTGGCATCAAGCAAAAGATCATTTGTGCGATTGTGCCAGTTGGTGATGTAGAGATTTCGTTCAGGCCCGGAATATACATAGGGGTTGTGGTATCCGCAGGAAGCCAGAATCATACCTGCAACAAGAATAAAGGGAATAAGAAGCTTTTTAATTTTCAATTTTATGCTCCATGAAATGTAAATATTTATAAATATAAATGAGATAAGTGGATATTAATAGCAGATGGTATCCTCAAATGACAATATTAACAAGTTTCTTCTTTACGACAATAACTTTTTTGATTGTCTTGCCATCTATAAATTTTAGGGCGTTCTCATCTTTTAATGCCATTTCTTCTAATGTCGCATTGTCAGTGTCAGGTGAGACCTGAAGGCGTGACCGAACTTTTCCCATCACCTGGATTACAATAGTAAGTTCTTCTTCCTTTGCGGCGTCCTCATCCCAGGATGGCCATTGTTCATCATCAATAAAACTGTCATTGTGAATAGTGCCCCAGAGTTCGGCACAGAAATGTGGAACCATTGGGCAGAGAAGAATAAGCATACTGTCAACCGCCTCACGGATGACAGAACTACCAAGAACATCCTTTTGCTTGTCACTGCTCAGGGATGACAATGTGTTAAAAAGTTCCATTATTGCGCTTATGGCCGTATTGAAGTGAAAATTGTTTTCAATATTACCTGTAACACGTTTGATAGTTTGATGGGTCTTGCGATGGAGTTCACGTTCTGTGTCATTGAGATCATTACTTGTAATGACTTCGCCATTTTTGATCGTATCAAGATGGGTCTGGACAAAGCGAAAGATTCTGTTAAGAAATCGAAAACAGCCCTCAACTCCCTTGGCATTCCATTCAAGATCTTTTTCGGGAGGAGCAGCGAAAAGGGAAAAGAGTCTGGTTGTGTCGGCACCATATTCACTGATTAGATCACTGGGATCAACCACATTGCCTTTGGATTTCGACATCTTTGAACCATCTTTAATTACCATGCCCTGGGTGAGCAAATTGGTAAAGGGCTCATCAATGTTGAGATATCCCAGATCCCGAAGCACCTTTGTGAAGAAACGTGAGTAAAGAAGATGGAGAATGGCATGCTCAACACCTCCAATGTATTGGTCAACGGGTAACCAATGCGAGGCCTCTGAACTGTTCAGTGGCGATTCGGTGAATCGTGGACTGGTATAGCGAGCAAAGTACCATGAGGATTCCACAAAAGTATCCATGGTATCTGTTGTTCTTTTGGCCTTGCCATTACATTTTGGACAGTTTGTTTCGTAAAAAGCCGGTCTTTGGTGAAGTGGTGCACAATCGTTTTGCTGTGCTCCTCTATCTTCAGGAAGAGTAACCGGGAGTTCTGCAACGGGAACAGGCTGAGTACCGCAGATGTCACACTCTACCATGGGGATGGGAGCGCCCCAATAGCGTTGTCTGGAAATACCCCAGTCGCGCAGACGGTAAGTGACCTTAGCATCCCCTATGTTTTCTGATTTTGCAAAATCAATGATTGCCTGTTTTGCCTGTTCAGAGTCACTACCTGTAAAAGATCCGGAATTGGCAAGGACACCGCGTCCCGTTGTTGCCTCTTTCATCTCCTTTTCCTCGACCAGTGTATCCTCTGGAATGACCACGGGTTTAATGGGGAGGTTGTATTTTTTTGCGAACTCAAAATCGCGTTGATCGTGGGCTGGAACAGCCATAACAGCACCAGTTCCATAGGCCATAAGAACAAAATTCGCTACAAATATTGGAATCTTGTCACCGTTAAAGGGATTAATACAGAAACATCCGGTGTCGATTCCTTCCTTTTCAGTAAAATCCTGATTTGAATGCTGCTGTTTTTCTTTAATAATACGTCGTACGAAGTCCCGCACTTCACCCTCACGGGGATTGTCTTTCAACAGGGTGTCAAGCAGAGGGTGCTCGGGAGCAATGGACATAAAAGTGACGCCGAATATAGTGTCGGGTCGTGTGGTGAAGATGGAGAGTGTCTCTTTGTTTGCAAATCCATCGACTGGAAAGTCGCACTGGAGTCCAGTGGATTTTCCTATCCAATTGCGCTGCATGGTGACAACTTTATCAGGCCAACCATCAAGTTGATTAAGGCTCTCGAGAAGTTCTTCGGCATAGTCGGTAATTTTGAAAAACCAGCCATTCATCTCTCTGGCATCAACCATTTCATCACATCGCCAGCATGCTCCCTCGATGACCTGCTCATTGGCGAGAACGGTATGACAGGATTCGCACCAATTAACGGTGGTGTTTTTCTGGTAAACCAGTCCTTTTTCGTACATTTCGAGGAAAATCTGCTGTTCCCATTTATAGTACTTGGGATTGCAGGTGGCTATTTCACGGTCCCAGTCGTAGGAGAGACCAAGCTGACGCAATTGGTTACGCATATAATCAATATTGTCGTATGTCCAGCGAGCAGGGTGGGTTGCATTTTTTATGGCAGCATTTTCAGCGGGGAGTCCAAAGGAATCCCATCCCATGGGATGGAGAACATTAAATCCACGAAAACGTTTATAGCGTGCCACAACATCGCCTATAGAATAGTTGCGTACGTGGCCCATATGGATGCGACCGGAGGGGTAGGGAAACATTTCAAGGACATAGTATTTTTCCCTGTCACTCTCCATGCTCACTCTGTAAGTTGCGTTGTTGAGCCAGTTGTCCTGCCATCTTTTCTCAATGGCTTTAAAATTGTAGGTTATATCCTGGGGTTCTGTTGAAGACATATGGGGGCGGCCTCTTACCGCTAAAAAAATACGGTTTTTACAAGTATTATTCTGATTGGAATGCGTCGGGTTCATCAAAGGGACTGAGGTTTTCAAACATAGTGTGCTCTTTAATGAATGTCAATTTGACAGTCCCAGTAGGGCCGTTTCTCTGTTTGCCGATGATAATTTCAGCAATACCCCTGTTGGGATTATCCTCTCCTTTGTTGTATACTTCATCCCGATAGATAAAGCAGATGACGTCAGCATCCTGTTCAATGGCCCCAGATTCACGAAGGTCAGACATCATGGGACGTTTGTCAGGACGACTTTCCAGACTACGATTTAACTGGGAGAGAGCAATAACCGGCACTTTCAGTTCTTTGGCCATGGCTTTGAGCGACCTTGAGATTTCACTGATTTCCTGGGTGCGATTTTCGCTTGAGTTTCTGCCTCGCATTAACTGGAGGTAATCAACTATGATGAGACCGAGTGGATACTGGGCAGCAAGACGTCGTACTTTTGCCCGCATCTCAAGAACAGAGATGGCTGGGGTGTCATCTATGTAAATGGGTGCTTCGGTGAGCATACCGACCGCACGGGTCAGTTTTGGCCAGTCTTCATTTTGCAACCTTCCTGTACGGACGCGCTGGGAGTCAACAGGACCAGTTGAACAGAGAAGGCGCATGGTAAGTTGTTCTTTTGACATTTCAAGGCTGAATACTGCGGTCCCTATTTTCTGGAAAATGGCTGCATTTTGAGCAATATTCATGGCGAAGGCAGTTTTGCCCATGGAAGGCCGGCCAGCCAGGATAATTAGATCGGATGGTTGTAGGCCGGCGGTCATCCTGTCAAGGTCAGGAAAGCCGGTGGGGACGCCAGTGATCTGTTCTTTCCTGCTGTAAAGCAATTCTACAGTCTTAAAGGCTTCTGGAACGATATTTTTCAGAGGAGTAAAACTTTTATCCGATTTACTTCTGGCAATCTCGAAAATAGCCTGTTCCGCCTCGTCAACGAGGGTATCTATATCGCCCTGCTCCTCATAACAGCGACTGGCAATGTCGGTATTTACGGAGATCAGATTCCTGAGGACTGCTTTTTGACGAATAATTTTTGCGTAGTAAAGAAGATTTGCCGTAACTGGCACAATAGAGGTGAGTGTGGCGAGATAGCCAACACCACCGGCCTTCTCGAGCTGGTTTAGGTCTTTTAACTGGTTTGAAACAGTGATTATGTCCTGGGGTTCGTTTCGTTCAAAAAGTACAATCATTGCTTCAAAGATAAGTTTATGATTGTCTTTGTAAAAGTCATCACTTACAAGAAGTTCAAGAACCGTTGAAAGTGAATGGTCCGAGAGAAGGATAGTACCAAGTACAGATTGTTCAGCCTCGACATTTTGCGGCGGCATTCGGCCGCCGGAGGTGTTGACCGATGGAGCAAAGGGTGGTGGTGAGTTCATAGTGGCAACAAAAATGGCAAGTGATATAAACAACAACACACCGTGCAGGGCAGTTATGTCCTGACAGTGTGTTGTGAATTCACTGACAGCAACCCCAGGGGCCTGTCAGTGAAAAGTACTTTCAGAAAAAGAGGTGTTAGGCAACTGCTGTTTCCACCAGGGGAACAACTGAAACTGTAATCTCTACTGTAGTCTGAAATCCGACCTTTATAGTCACACTGTTTTCTCCAAGCTCTTTAATAGGATCTGGAAGAAGAATGTTTTTCTTGTCAATTACGACCTTGGTATCTTCTTCAAGTTTTGCGGCAATATCACTTGAAGTAACCGAACCAAAGAGCCTCTCTTCATTGCCTGTGAGCATGGCGATGATGAGAGTCGTTCCGGCAAGCTTTTTGGCAATTGCCTCAGCAGCTTTGATTTCTTCCTTGATACGGGCCTGAATTTCAGCCTGGTTCTTTTCAAAAATCGCTACGTTTGTGGCGTTTGCGATGACGGCTTTTTGCTGGGGCAGAAGATAGTTACGTCCATATCCGGCCTTGACCGTTACGATATCGCCTTCCCTGCCAAGGGTGTCTATAGTCTCTTTTAATATAACTTCCATTGTAATCTCCTTAACTACGTTCGTATAGCAACTAAGCTATATACCATATACACAAAGGTATTTTTTATTTATAATGCGTTCTGATCGGGTTTCTCTTCGCCTCGGTTTAATCGCCTGGTATCCATCCACACATCAGCTACGCCAAGAATGCCAAGGAGAATGACTCCAAATGTCTGGAAGAAGAGAAGAACATAAATTAACGTTCGCAAGAGCAAGGGCACACTCCATTTTGAAAAATAAAAGAGCATGATTGCAATGCCTTGAAAGCAGTACAGCAAGGTGCTGACCATAAGGACATTTATTCCGATGGTTCTGCCGGATTCGACCGGAAGAACGATCAGGACTGATGCGATAATTAATATCCAGACTAATTTCTCAGGCAAAATCCATAACATGTATTCAGGCCAAGGGCCTGAACCACTGTTTTTGTGAAGCATCCGATTGCCGATAGCCATAGCAAACCAGGTAATCAGTAGGGCAATACAGGTAAGTATACCTGGCATTACCCTTGGTATCCAGATTTTCATCTGAATAAAGGTCTGTTCGAGCAGAAAAAGTGTGTCTGCAGGTACGGAACCATTTGCTTTATAATATGTTATTGCTTCGTCCATTCCCTGATTGAGTGAACTAATCAACAGGGTGTATGGATGCTCTTCAAGTCCGAAGGTGAGAATCGTTGTGACTATCATCCACGATCCGGCAAGAGCAAGAGTTCCTTTAATTACAGCGGGTGTAATTGATTCCCCTCGGTTGGCGGAATCTGCAAGCACAAACCCTACAGGAATTAAAGTTAATGAAAAGAGCAACTGTTCAATGATCTGAAAAGCCAGACCTGCAATGCAGGCTATTATACATCCAAAAAGAATGTATTTTTGCCCTCTGTTCTTTCCGTATCGTATGAGATAATAAAAGACCAGCAAGGGGAGAAGGCCGTGTACCCAGCCAAAAATAGCTCCCAACAGCCCGGGAAGAAGAATTACAGCTGTAACCAGTAAAATATGTTGCAGGAATTTTACTTTCTCGGGGTTTGACTCTTCCTCATTCACAGTTTGCAACCTTTTCAGAAATCCTACCTCTGTGTGCTTCCAGAGTAAGGAAGTAATGCGATCTGACGGGCACGTTTTATGGCTTCGCAGAGTTGTCTCTGATGAGTGGCACAGGTTCCGTAGATGCGACGAGGAATAATTTTTCCACGTTCAGTTACAAAATTACGAAGGGTTTTGGGGTCCTTATAGTCGATTGACATTTCTTTGTCAGAACAGAAACGACAGCTTCTTTTTCTTTGAAAAACTCTTTTTTTAGGTGGCATAGTATACTCCTGGATTTAGTCAGTTCTTGATCGTTAGTTAGCTGGTGGTTAAGCACTCTTGTTGCTCGGATCAGTCGTTTTCGACGTCATCGTCGTCAAGTGTGTCGTCTTCATCCAGATCTTCTTCCTGATCACTGGCTTCTGCTGCACGCCTTGCAGCAGCAATTGCTGCCGCTTCATACTCACCGCGAGCAGACACAATTCCTTCTTCATCAATTGCGTCTTCAATTTTGACTGTCATATACTTCATAACCGAATCATCAATTCTGAATCTACGTTCCATCTCAATGACATTACCAGGATTGGAAGCATAGTCACAGAAGACATAGTATCCCAGAGTTTCTTTTTTAATTTCGTAGGCAAGAGTGCGAACACCCCACTTATCAAGGGAGATAATCTGACCTCCTTCGGTGCCAAGAATTGTATTTGTATTTTCTATTACTGCGGTGATCTCATTTTCGCTCATCGTGGGGCGAAGAATGTAGATCGTTTCATACCTGCGCATAAGTTCCTCCTCGTGGACTCATGATATGGGAAAATTCCCAGGTGTTTGGCTCTTACGGTCTGTAAGAGCGAAGAGGTACTGTTTCACACTGTGTGAAACAGGAATACGTAAAAGACGTATCTCATCAACGAAACCCAAAAAAATACCTTGAGAGTATGATTGTGTCAATTTATTTCTTTTTCTTTTCCATGGATTTTATTTTTTCCCACTGTTTATTGAGGTCCATTTCGTTTTTGAGTTCAGTTCCGGCAAAAACGTGTGGGTGTCTTCGAATCATTTTAGCGTTGATTCCGGATATAACGTCTTCAATAGTAAAATGGGCTGATTCGGATTGGATTTCCGAGAGTAACACCAGGAGGAAAAGTACATCACCAATTTCCTCACATAAGTGTATGGGGTCATTTTCGTCAATTGCCTCAAGAAGTTCAGCGCATTCTTCGGCAATGTATTTTTTAAGACTTGTCGTGGTTTGTTTCCTATCCCACGGACACCCGTCATCGGATCGTAATTTGGCAATTGTCTGACAAAATGAAAAAAAAGTATTTTTGCAGGTATTCATGTTTTTTTAAGAATAAAAATTAAGAACACTGAAGTTTAGAGTTTCACATAATAATCCATCGTCATGATGGAGGCGGATGATTTCCTGCTAAATTGTTCTCTGACATAAAACCATAAAGGCTTTCCA
>JGI11705J14877_10000444_pt1 | contig 26023 bp, 20 predicted proteins | sample Etolaghawater15m_FD_14877 | JGI IMG/M metagenome (IMG submission 14877)
TCGCTGAACTTTTTCTTTCTCAGGAGATAGTGATCGAAGGCAATATTTCCCCGATAGATTTTTGAAACCGGTTGCTGTTTGAGTTGTTTCCGTTTCTTATGAAGGGTCGAAAAATGTCTGTAAAAATATAAATGCGCTCTGATCACAGCAATAAAATCGCCCATCCCGCCCTGAACCAAAAACTTTATGGCGGCTACACCATCGAGGAAAAGGCGTGCAACGAAAACCTTAAACAATCGGTGCTGAGGGAGGTTTTTATACAAAAGCACGAAGTTATTCCTGAAATTGAGGTATGTTTTTCTCGCTGAGCTTTTTGGCAAAGTACCACCTCCAATATGAAAAACGGTGGATTTAGGCTCTACCATCACTTTATATCCCAGATTTTTAGCCCTCCAGCAAAAATCGATTTCCTCCATGTGAGCAAAAAAATCATCATCCAGTCCACCCAGCTCGTGATAAAGATGACTACGCACAAACAGACAAGCTCCTGTGGCCCAAAACACTTCAACAGGTTGATCGTACTGACTGGTATCAGTTTCCAGAGATTGAAAAATCCGTCCGCGACAGAATGGGTAACCATATTTATCCATGTATCCGCCGGCAGCTCCTGCATATTCAAACTTGTTTTTATCGAAATAGGAAAGAATTTTCGGCTGACAAGCCACAATTCCTTTTTCCGATTCCATCAATTCAATTACAGGCTCTATCCAGTTGGATGTAACTTCAATATCTGAATTCAGCAGAACATAGTAGTCGGAACTGATTTTTTGGAGGGCCATATTATAGCCTGTAGCAAAACCTCCATTCACTGGATTTACAATCAGGTTAACCTCCGGAAAGTCGGTCTTTAACATTTCAACAGAACCATCAGAAGAAGCATTGTCAGCCACCCATACCTGCGCCACCTCTTTGCTATGTCGCAAAACAAGTGGAAGGAATTTTTTGAGAAATTCCTTTCCGTTATAATTAAGAATTACAACTGCAACCTGTATCAAGGGATGTAAATTTTTATGGCAAATATCCGAATAAACATCGTGGCATCAAACTTTTTTACAAATTCTAAGCTCTTTTGTTTGCCTTTTACCTGCTTCCCGGCTGAATATAGTTTTGCGTTGCCCCACTGCCGTAAGTATCCGGTATTAAACCGTCATCTATACTATATGGATCCCACGTTCTTCGATAAATAACATTCTGCCACCTGTAGTTACTCAACTCGCCAATGGCATTGCTGTGAATTAACTGAAAATCGTTGGTAACATTATCATGCGAATAAAACACAAACTTCTTATCACGTTGATCACCAAGCTGATAATAATGCCATATTTCGTAAGGATAAGCTGCCGGCTCGTTATAATTTTGTGATATCACATTAGGCTGGCCATATTGAAGATACACCCTTCCACGATCAGTTTCAAAGCCTTGCAGTGCGACTGAAGAAAAATTATGGTTGGCTTGCTTTACCAACACCAGATAGTCTGCCCAGGCTTTTTCTGGGTTAACACGATCACGTTCGTACCAGAAATTAAGAAAATATTTTTGAAGTGTGGTCGTGTTGGCGGTATTGAGCTGATTGGCAATAAACCGTCGCTCTATGTCGGTTGAAATCGGAGTTAAATATTTGATATATTGAACAAGTGTGTCGCGATTAGCAATGGAACCGACAAAAGTATTCTCCGTATTTAAACTTAACAGGCTACTGAGGTTGAATTCGGAGCCGGGATTGCTCCGCTGGAAAAACAGTTCTTTTTGCGCCAAAAGTTCATTGTTTCTGTCACGGGCTTCCATAACCAGCAGGTAGTTACCACTGGGCAGATTTTTAATATCGAACGAAGATAAGGTAACCCGAACCGGAGCGGGGTCTGCTTTTTTCATTTTAAAATACTGATCAAGTCGTTTATCCACTTCAAAAGGCCGTATATAATAATACAACATGAAAGGCTGATCACCAAGCTGTAGTTGACTATGATAGAGCTCGTTGTAAAAAGTAAGCACATTCGATGACTCGGGATAATAATTAAACACGTAAGGAACAAGTGTATAGTCATTCTTCACAAGAAGCCCTTCCCCTCCTTTTTCATAACTGCTGATCAGTTCGATATCGGAGAACACCATCTGGTTTGCAGGATAATCCAACTCAACTTCAACTACTGTCGAAATAGTATCTTGTGGTGCATACTGGTCGCTTAACCGAATGGAGAGCCTGTAAAGCCCTGTGGGCAAAGCATAACGCTGCACGTCAAGCAGGTCAGTGAAAGCAGCGGAGTCGGCAACTTTACTCCCCATCAAGCTATACTTCGCAAAATCGACAATAGAATCGTTTCGAAAGAACAAAACCTGAATATTTACCTGGTTCTGCCATACATTCCCTTCAACCTGATGATAGGATGTGCTTGATCCGTCAATAGTAAAATATGTTTCAATATAAGGCTTGTTATCAGGGGTATTAAATGTTGCATAATTGAGGTATGCCCGTAAATTCTGACCACTCACAATACCTGAAACCAACATCAGGATGAGTATAAAACAGTTCTTTTTCATTCTCGTAGTGTATTAGTTGACAAAAGTAGCGATAATGACACACTAAATCAAGCGCTCGCCCATTTCAGCTGTAACCTCACTAAATTACTAACTAAGACCTGTTTATACTTAAAAACGTTGCCCGTCATTTGGTCTGCTTTCTGTCACCCTGATTTCTTTCTGAATACAAACATGGACTTTGATCCCTTTATGGAGCTATGGAATCCGCATGTATTTATGGCTTTGCAGCGAAATACGCCATTTCGGATGTTGCATTACGTATTGTGTCAGTGTTTCCATAATTTGTTCAGACTTACTCCACTCCGGCTGCAAAAACAACTGACACTTTTCAGAAACCAAGTCAGCGTTACGTTCAGCCCATTCCAGATCGCCGGCATGCTGTACAATCACTTTCAGCTCGTTGGCACGTTCATAGATCGATTTTACAGGTGGCGAATACTTTTTCGGCGAAAGACATATCCAGTCCCACTGACCAGTTAGCGGATAAGCGCCCGACGTTTCGACCATGGTTTTAATGCCTTGTTGATGCAGCTTCCCGGTAAGATAATCCATCGGATACATTGATGGCTCACCTCCGGTTACGACGACAGTCATGGCCGGACAAGCCGCTGCATTTTCCACTACTTGTTCAACAGCAACTGGTGGGAACAGTCTGGCATTCCACGACTCTTTTGAGTCGCACCACGAACAACCCACATCGCATCCGCCCACACGGATGAAATAAGCCGCTTTGCCCATATGGAAGCCCTCCCCCTGCAAGGTGTAAAACTCCTCCATCAAAGGCAACTTCCTGCCCCCTTCTAATATATCGTCAGTTGTTGTAGTCATTATTGCACCATCAGTTTTTTCTCCAACTGGTATCCATCGCATGAAAGCCGCACAAAATACAGACCAGGTTTCAGCTGATTTATTTTAAGCTTAACGCGATTTTCGCCCTCATTTGTATGTTTAACAACATGTTCGGGTTGAACAAGCTGTTTTCCTGAGGAGTCGTAAACATTGATAACAAGTTCCTTATGAGCAGCACCAATAATATCAACAAAAACTTTATTGCCTGTCGCCGGGTTAGGGCTGAGCCTGAAATCGAAGTGTTTATCTGTATTGTTTTCGACAAATGAAAAAGAAGGACTAACCCAATCTCTAATTTGAATACCAAAAGCTGTTTGCGAAAATAGCACGTGGCCTTCGGAAGTTATTAAACCCGTATAAGGTTGTGAAAAAGCAATAGCTTCAACTTGTGTCGCCGGGAGGTTTAGCATATCAATACGGCGTTTGTTCCCCGAAAAGAATTGGTTTTCAGGGTAATCGTATAACAGCCACATGAAAGGAACCCACGATTGGTTGGTATACCCGGTTAGCACAATTGTGTTTGAAACAGTATCCCTATCTGCTCCCGTTATCAAACCTTTACAGTCAAACGAGTTAAGCAGGACTGCACGATGGGTTCCCGGAGTTTTTGGCAAAGCATACAACCTGGTTTCCTGATTTCCCCAGTTTTTGGAAAAAAGATAGAGCGAATCACCTGCTGCCAGAAAAGCCTCACAGTCGTAATTGTTTTCTTTTCTCTTCACCTGTTCTTTAGGCTGATCTTCATATTCAAAAGCAATAAACTCTGCAGCTATTTCGGCATCCCCCATCGCGGGAAATTCACTTAAAGGAAGTTTGTAAATTCCGAGATCATCGCGGTTTCCGGAGTTATTTCCAAAATCGCCGATGTATAAATATTCCTCGTCTGTTGCCAGGCTTTCCCAATCGCGGTTGGCGGCATTTTTCACAGCAATACGTTGCACAACCTCTCCTGTTAGCGTATCCAGCCCGTAAACCATGGGCAATCCCCCGCTGTCGTTAATCGTCCAGAATTTTCCATTGAAGTAAGAAAGCCCTGAAGTTTCTTCCACTTCCTGAGGAAGTAAATACTTCACCGCAGGATTATAAACAGTAAAAGGAAAAATACATGAGCCATCGTTTACAGTGGCCTGCGGGTTAAAATTACTGGCACGGCTGTCGGTACAACCTTCCACCGTCTGCCCTGTAACACCAGTGGTTACTGACAGTGCCAGAAACACAGACAAAATAAGGAAGATTGATTTACTATTCAATGGTTTAGTTTTCATGTAAAGTTATCCGCCACAACTTACTCAGCGTTAAGCTTGGCGAGGTGTGCTTTCAAGGTGTTTTGCAACAGCATGGCAATCGTCATAGGGCCTACGCCACCGGGGACAGGGGTGATATAACCTGCCTTTACAGCCACCTCATTATAGGCCACATCTCCAACCAATTTAAAACCCTTTTCATTTTTGGCCTCAACACGGTGAATACCCACATCAATCACTACAGCACCTTGTTTAACCATGTGGGCTTTTACAAACTCCGGCTGACCCAAGGCACAAATCAGAATATCTGCAGATTTCATGATATCCTCAAGGTGGTTGGTTTTGCTGTGGCAGAGCGTTACGGTAGCATTGCCGGGATTGGCTTTCTTCGACATCAGGATACTCACAGGAGAACCCACAATATTTGATCGTCCCAATACCACCACATGTTTACCTTCGGTTTCAATTTTGTAACGCTTAAGCAACTCCACTATTCCCGCCGGCGTGGCTGAAACAAAACCGGCTTGTCCAAGCACCATTTTTCCAACGTTCATCGGGTGAAAACCATCTACATCCTTGTCGGGACTCACACGGGCAATCACTTTGTCAACATCGATATGTTTTGGGAGAGGCAACTGGACGATGAAACCATCTACCTCATCATCGGAATTCAGGAAGTCAACAGCTTTAAGTAATTCATCTTCAGTCAACGACTCCGGATAACGGTAAACTGACGAGACAATCCCCACGCTTTGGGCCGCCTTTTCTTTCGCCGCCACATAGGTTTGACTGGCTGGATCTTCGCCTACGATAATGGCGGCCAAATGAGGCGCTTTGTCGTGGTCATCAATCAGTTTGGCCACCTGGGCTTTGATTTCGCTTTTTATAGTCTCCGCGGTTTTTTTCCCGTCGATAACGAGCGCTGTTTTAAATTCGGACATCTTTTATCGTTTCATGTTATTCATCATGTTCATCGCCTTACGTCCCCCACCGGCAGTCATCATCTTCATCATTTTGCTGGTTTCAGCAAATTGCTTTATCAATCGGTTAACTTCCTGGATGTTTGTTCCGGCTCCATCGGCAATTCTTTTTCTCCGTGAGCCATTGAGGATTTTCGGATCTTCGCGTTCGGCCGGTGTCATCGAAAAAATGATGGCTTCGATATCTTTAAAAGCATCGTCATCGATGTCCATATCCTTGATGGCTTTGCCCACTCCGGGAATCATGCCCATCAGATCCTTTACGTTGCCCATCTTTTTTATTTGCTGAATCTGCTTCAGGAAATCGTTAAAATTGAATTGGTTTTTGGCGATTTTTTTCTGTAACCGTCTGGCCTCCTCTACATCGTACTGCTCCTGTGCCTTTTCGACCAGGGTAACGATGTCGCCCATGCCCAGTATTCTGTCGGCCATACGACTTGGGTGGAACAGATCGAGTGCTTCCATTTTTTCGCCGATACCGACAAACTTAATCGGCTTATCCACAACCGATTTAATGGTCAGGGCAGCTCCACCACGGGTGTCACCATCGAGTTTGGTAAGCACTACGCCATCAAAGTCAAGACGATCGTTGAAGGCTTTGGCTGTATTTACCGCATCCTGTCCTGTCATGGAGTCGACCACGAATAAGATCTCACCCGGATTTACAGCCTGTTTTATGGCTGCGATCTCATTCATCATTTCTTCATCAACAGCCAGTCGCCCGGCTGTATCAATGATGACCACCTGACGGCCTTTTTCTTTGGCATAGGTGATGGCATTTTTAGCTATCTGGACAGGATTTTTATTCTCTTCTTCGGTATAAACGTCCACCTTAACCTGTTCGCCTAACACCTTCAACTGGTTGATGGCTGCAGGACGGTACACGTCGCCTGCGACCAACAGCACTTGTTTATTTTTCTTGGTTTTCAGGTAGTTGGCCAGTTTTGCCGTGAATGTAGTTTTCCCGGATCCCTGCAATCCGGCAATTAAGATGATGGCAGGACTCCCTTTGATGTTGATTTCAACATTTTCGCCACCCATGAGGCTGGCCAGCTCATCGTGAACAATTTTCACCATGAGTTCGCCTGGTTTAATAGCCGTTAGCACATTAGCACCCATGGCTTTGTCCTTAACATCCTGGGTAAACTGCTTGGCTATTTTGTAACTTACGTCAGCATCGAGCAGGGCTTTACGTATTTCTTTTAACGATTCGGCAATATTAATCTCCGTAATACGTCCCTGGCCTTTAAGTATTTTAAAAGACCTATCCAGTCTGTCGCTTAATCCTTCAAACATGTTATGCAATTTTAAGCCGCAAAAATAATAAAAAGGAGTGAACCAGGAGAGGTTAAAAATCAGGGGGGGAACACTAAATCCAATGTACCGATAAGATGGAATGACACTTTGTTTTTGAGCCACGACCTGCACCCCGAAACTTCGGGGGATGAACGAAGGAAGAATTCATGCAAGGAATACCGATTGAGTTTTGGAAAATACGTTTTAAAAAAGGTTTAGTGGAGATTATCAATTTGTTTATGCAGACTCTTTCTGATTACTCATCCTTTTTCCCTTTAGCATTTAATTTCCCCAACATTTCAATAGCTCCGGTTTCCATTTTTGAAAAAGCAAACCATTTCTTGCCCAGATCTTTCAGCGATGCTCCAAAATGGTACAATTCGCTTTGATCCATAATCAGGAAACGGTCGTGGGCATTTTTCAACTCTTTCAGTTCAACAGGCGCATATTGGGCATTGTGCTTTTTTAAGTCCAATAATAACTGTTTGCTGATTTTGCTCGTATAAATGGTTGCTGATACTTCTTCTTTACGTTTGGTAAGCAGGGTAAGTACCGAATCGTCAATATAATTATCGATTAGCACAATAGAAATTTTCGCACTTCTAACCAGATCAGAAACAAAGGCGTAGGCATCAAACACCTGCCCGTCGAAGAAAATACCTTGTTTGGGTTTAATACTGTTGTCTTGAAGTGCTTTGTAAACCATATCCACTTTTTCATCGGTTCGCAGCATTTTTTGTTCAAGGGTATCCATACGCAAAAACAACTGCGAATTGGCTGAAATGTATTTTCGCATTTCAACAAAAGCCTGCACTATCCTTATGCTTGCATGAACCGCTGTATCTGATTTAAGAACGCTTGAGAGCATGATAGCTCCGTGTTCGGTAAAAACGTATGGTAAAAATTTTCGGTGTTTCCCGCGTTTGTCTTCTAAGGTCGCATTTTGCGATCTTAAACCTGATTTTTTTAAGGTCGCAATTTTCGACTTCAAGTCAGTTTCTTCTAAGGTCACATTTTGTGACCTCAAGTTTTCATACTCTTCATCAGTAAGTTGAGACATAAATAATTCGGAAAATCGATCAATATTTCTTTTTACCTGTTCGTTTAACCTTCTGGTTTCAACACCATAAATCTCAGCAAGGTCGCTATCAAGCATCACCTTTTGATCTCTGATGACATAAATCCTGTTAACCAAAGGTTGATATACAGATAGTTGATTTTCTTTTGTCATCAGTAATTGAGATTAAAGGTTATTATTATTAAACTGATTCTCGAGCTTTCCTCCTTTTCTCTTCCTATATTATCCTAGCTTTATCAGCGGTTTTTAAAGAATTGTAATCACAAGGTAGCTTTACTCGCAATCGGTCAACTAAACAAAAATATGAAAAAACACAGTATAAGTGAGATATTTTATGATTTCTACGGTCAAACTATTTTAAATCACTACTCAAGTTTACCACCTTCTCACAATCAAGCTTTTCATCTTTATTTACACAATGGTCAGAAATGGACGGGATTGACCAAAACCCTTTGCGCCTCACCCGGCTTTTCGGGATTGAAAGTAACAAGTGACAGCTCGTGGCCATGGTGCGCGGCGTTCATCATGACTGTTTTGTTTAGTTTTTGCATCCAGCTTCCGGTAAGTCGGGTGGATTCGTGTATGTGTCCGTGCAAGGTAAGCCAGGGCTGCTGTTCTTCAATCATTCTTTTTATGGCAATGCTGCCAACATGCACATCCAGNGGTACATAATCAATCATTTTTCCGTCGAGGGCTGCTCNGTCGAGGAGTGTTTCGTANGGCGGNCTGTGAAACAAAAAAATGGATTTGTGCATATCCACTCCTTCGGTAAGCTGTTGTAAGTCTTTTTGGATTGTGCCGTACCGGAGTTCGTACTTTGTCCTTTCCAAGCTGTGATATCCCTCTTCAGGCGACACGCATCCCGGATCAACATACGCGCTGACATCATATTTTTCCCAATCTTTCAGCAGGAACGGCGTGGGTGGCACATAAGCGTAACCAATCACATGAAAACCCTGCCAGCTTGTTTTACCGTTTGGCAGGTAATGCCACAATCCCCGATTCTCTCCCTCCAAAAACCATTGTTCATCACCCCTTCCATCATCATTTCCGGGGATGAGAAAAACCTCAGGACAAATCTTTTGTTCTTTAAGCTTTTGGAATTCAGCGAATAAATAGGCGAAAAAATCCTGCCCAAAATCCATTCCGCCCTCCAAAAAATGGTGTAGTCCACTCGGCAACAAATCACCGCCTATAAAAAGGGCATCGGGTTTTTGGTCTTCGATAGCCCGGAACAGGCTCTGATATCTGGATTTTTTTCCATGCAGATCGCTAACGAAGAAGCAGTGAAGTGCCATTTCTGGATATTTTATTTGCCGACTTTCAGGATAAGTCCGGCTGTAAAATCTCCTTGCACGATGGTGGCGTAAGAGTTGACATACAATCCACCGCCACTGCCGCCTGTTCCGAAACCATAGTAGCCCCCTACTCCACCGAAGTTCATCGGTAAAAGCAGCCTGCCTCTAACCATAATGCCTACCCTTTCGGCAAACATCATTTTCACTCCCAGACCCAAGGCCACCGAAAACCGCCAGGTATCGCTATACTGGGAGGTTTTTGGGGAAAATACCGTGGCTCCGGCCGAAAAAGAGCCAAAAGGAATAAAGTTTCCGGTTTCGTTAAACGCCTTCATAATCCCGATCTGGAAATAATTGGTGCTGATATTTACTTCATCGTCGTCGTATGAGGAATACGCCGGATAGGCTGTAAACACGGCTTTGGAGTCGAGACGTGTATAACTGATTTCGAGATCAGTAGCATATTTCACATCGGGGATTATAAATGAAGTACCGTAGTTTACTCCGTCCCTGATTTTTAAGTCGCCTTGCAGGAACTGGACTCCTCCACCAAACATATAACCTGCATAAGGCACAACCTCCACCTGTCCGAAGGTGATAAAAGGAATAAATAAGGCCAGAAATAGTAATTTTNAACGCATCATCGTGTCATAGATTAAAATACTTCTGCGAAGGTATTAAAATAAAGACAGGTTTAATNCGGATTTTTGCCAAAAAAAAATGTGGGAAGAAATAAAANCCCGACACACNTCAGTTCNTANAAACGANCNNGNCNCNNAGNGTATAAAACTATGTTTTGGTACGCTGNGAAAAATGAACCGCATCACCTCGNTGNCCATACCCCACTTCACAACCTGCTTCACTCACCTGACGTTCCAGGTTACGAACGCTGTCTTCTGCTTCTTCATCCATGCCGGGCTTATTCAGATAAAGCGAATAATTGTTGCGGTAAAGTCCCGGTGTAATGTTAGGCATCATCACATTGGCTCCAATTTTTAAGGCCTGCACCCGCCCATTCTTGTCGATGGCTTGCAAGGCAGTGGTTGAAGCAATGTTGACATCTTTCATGATAATTCTTAACAGCGCAATCATTTTCATGCTCAAGGTCAGCCTTTGCGCAAAAGGCATCAAAGTCTCCCTATAACCATACAGAGGTGTATCTTCATGTTCAATATAAGGCCCCATGCCGCACATGTCGATATCCATATCTCGCATAAAAAGAAGGTCGGAGGCCAAATCGTTGAGGGTTTGAAAAGGCAGGCCGATCATCACACCTGTCCCCGTTTGGTAACCAACTGATTTTAAAACTCGAAGGGCGTTTAACCTCACATTAAAATCGTGTTTTTCGTTTTTGGGATGAATTTTATAATATAACGCTTCGTTCGACGATTCAATACGCAGCAGATAACGGGTGGCGCCCAAATTAAACCAATGCCTGTAGGTCTCCTCCGTTTGCTCACCACACGAAAGGGTAACCCCCAGCTCTCCCTTTCCAATTTCCCGAATCATCGCAAGCAGCTTGTTCATTCGCTCCACAAAATTATTGGTTTGCAGCTCACCTGACTGAATGACCACGCTACCCATTTTCGTTTCCACAGCATACCTGATGGCACGGGCAATTTCGTCATCAGTAACCACATAACGGTCGCACTTATGGTTGCTCTTCCTGATACCACAATAAAGGCAATCTTTGTCGCAGATATTCGACAGCTCGATAAGTCCGCGCAGATACACCTTGTTGCCCACATATTTTTGTCGGATAGCAGCAGATTCGGCAAAAATCAACCTGGTATCCTGCTCATCTGCTTCAAGCAACTGAATAAGGGTTTCCTGATTGAATATCCGGTTTTTCAACAAATAAGCTATCGACGGCATGGCAGTTTATTTTAAGGGAAACGGAGCTACCGCCCGATCAAAAACACCATTCATGTAGGCGATGGCAAGTCCATAATTTGAAACCGGGATTCCGGCTTCTACGGCAGGGCGTAGTCTGTTTTCGAGTTGTTTTTGCGTTACAACGCAACCACCACATTGCACCACAAGAGCGTAATCTTCTATGCTTTCCGGAAAAGGATCAGATCCCGAAACGACATCAAACTGAATTCCCTTACCGGAAAACTCTGTAATCCAACGTGGTAACTTGTATCTCCCAATATCGTCGCAGCTCACATGGTGACTACATGATTCTAAAATCAGCACCTTGTCGCCATTGCAGAGTTCCGAGAGCTTGCGTGTTCCCTTCATGTACAAGTCAAAATTGGCTCTTATCCGGGCAAACAACACGCTAAACCCGGTAAGTGGTATACTTTCAGGAACGATTTCAGAAACCAGTCCAAAAGCCTGACTGTCGGTAACTACCAATGCCGGCTTTAGGCCATTGTCGAAAACCTGCTGAAGTTCAGTTTCTTTCACCACCAGGCAAAGTGCATCATGATCGAGCACATCGCGGATGGCCATTTGTTGGGGTAAAATCATACGGCCTTCAGGCGCTTCCGAGTCAATGGGAGTAACCAGCAGAACCAAATCACCAGCTTTGATCATACCTTCAAACAAGGAAGGTTTGATATAAGCTGAAGCCGGTATTTTCTGCTTGATGCACTCAGTGGCTTCCACCAACGATTTCTCCTCAAAGGTGCAGATATCAAGCGGAGTCACTCCTGTTTTCACCTGAACGATCTCTTTCATTGCTTCTGAAAGAGGCTCAACATCTGATTTGTTGTGGAAAATGACAAACGGCACATTGTTTTTTTTGAACTCAGCAATAAGTTGTTCTTCGGGTACACCAAACCGGTTCTCTGCCACAACAAGCACAGCCAGGTCGATGGTGGTGATCGCTTTAAGACTTCTCTCGATACGCTTTTTTCCCAAATCACCTGTATCGTCAATGCCTGCCGTATCAATTATTATGGCCGGACCTATTCCGAAAATCTCGACTGACTTTTTCACCGGGTCGGTGGTTGTGCCGGCAAAATCAGACACGATGGCTACATCCTGCCCAACCAACATATTGATAATGGAGCTTTTGCCATTGTTACGTCTGCCGAACAAACCGATATGTGGTTTTAAGTCTTTCCCTTTAGCCATACTATTTCGATGCTATCGTTAAAAATACAAATCTCTTTCTCCCTGCTTAATCTTTTCAATCCGCTCACGAACAGCCTCTTCCAACCTTGGTTCGTTCAAATCCCTGATATTTTTTTCGATCACGCGCCACCCCTTTTCGGCAGTTTGATCACCGGCATAGTCCATGATGTACTCCGACAAAGTAAGTATGGCATTTGGCGTGCAGAACCTTTTTATAAATCCGGGTACAGAAAACTCCATAAAGTGTTCACCTGTACGCCCTTTTCGGTAACAGGCCGTACAAAACGACGGCAGATAATCGGTCTCCAGTAATTCGTCTATCACCTCCGCCAAAGAACGCTCATCATTGATTAAAAATTGTTCTTTGTTCAGATCCTGACCAAGAAGCTCATGGTTTTCGGCATAGGCTCCCATTTCAATTTTCGTGCCTGCATCTACTTGTGAACAGCCATATTGCAGCACTTCGCTACGGATATTTTGAGGTTCACGGGCGGTAAGAATCATACCTGTGTAAGGAACAGCCAATCGCAGAATAGCGATAATCCGGGTAAATTCTTCATCATTCACATGATATTTCATGTCGATTTCATACTCGGCTGCATCCTGCAAACGTGGAAACGAAATAGTGTGTGGCCCAACATTGTAACATGCCTCCAGGTGATTGGTATGGCGGACAAGGCCCATGACCTCAAAGCGCCAGTCGTATAAGCCAAACAAAACACCAATACCCACATCATCAAGTCCTGCCTCCTGAGCACGGTCGAGGGAGGTAAGCCGGTAGTTGTAATCCGCTTTTCTTCCTGTAGGATGATACCAGGTATAAGCTTCCGGGTGATAGGTTTCCTGAAATACCTGATACGTACCTATTCCGGCTTCTTTCACTGTTTTAAACCCTTCGATATCGAGTGGGGCAGCGTTGATATTTACTCGCCGTATCTCACCATTTCCCGACTTCACGCCATACACCGTTCGCACGGTAGACGCAATATACTCAGGGCTGTAAGTACGGTGCTCTCCATAAACCAGAATTAATCTTTTTTGTCCGTTTTGCTCGAGGGCAGTCACATTGTTTATAAGTTCCTGTTCTGTAAGTGTTTTACGAACGGCTTGGGTGTTAGAACTTTTAAAACCACAGTATTTGCAGTTATTTGAGCACAAATTCCCGACATATAAAGGAGCGAAAAGGACTATGCGATTACCATAGACTTTTTTCTTCAATTCTTTTGCACCCTGCTTTATCACTTCAATTAACTCAGGATCAGTGGTGTTTACCAAAACTGCTACTTCTGGAAGCGATAGTCTGTTCTTGTCGAGCGACTTGGCAACAATGCGCTCGACTTCTTCTCGTGTTGAAATGGCCTTATTGAGGTATGAATTAATCTCATCCGCATCAATAAATGGCCTTTGAGGCTCGTCGGGAATGCTATATTTTTCAGGATAAAATTTCATGACTATGGAACTAAATTAAACCGGTAACGTGATGACAAATGTCGTACCAATATCGGGTGTGCTTTGCACATCCACCGTGCCGTGGTATAAGTCGACCATCTTTTTCAGGATAGACAACCCCAGACCGCTGCCTGAGATATCACGTGTTTTCTCGGTTTTAATCCGGGTAAACTCCTGAAACAGTTTGGAGATATGCTCTTCAGAAATACCAATCCCGGTATCTTCAACTTTCAGCACCACGGCATTGTCTTTCTTTTTGATGTTGAAATGAACCTCACCGTTTTCTTTGTTGTATTTAACGGCATTCGACAATAAATTGTTGAGGATTATTTCAATTTCTTCGGCATCTGCAGTGATAATCAGCTCATCGTCGGCATCGTAGTTTAATTTTACATTGCGTTGAATAGCCAACGGTTCGATGGTATGTATGGCCAATTTGGCGATTTCACCCAGATCGATTCTCTTCAGTTCTCTGGTTTTTTTCCCAGATTCAAGTTTGGTCAGGTCAAGCAGATCCATGATCAGGCCGCGCATGCCTTTGATCCGCACCAGCGATCTGTCGATCATGGCCATATAATCGTTAATGTTATCACCAACTTGTTTGTCCTGCATTATATTCAGGTAACCTTCAATGGCGTTGAGTGGTGATTTAAGTTCATGCGAAAGCACCGACAGAAACTGAAAGCGAATTTCCTTTCCTTCCTTTTTCATGCGTTTGGTCATACGCTTCAGGAACAGGTGTTTACTAATACCTTCCATGGCCGTTTTCAGCTCTGAGGGCGTAAAAGGTTTAGGCACGAAATTAAACGCACCAAAGTTGGTGGCTTTCACGGCTATGTCGAGTGAGGCATACGAGGTGATCATCATTACGGCGGCGTCAATTTTCATTTTATTGAGTTCCTCCAGCACCTCAATACCCTGAATACCCGGAAGTTTATTATCGAGAAGGATAATGTCTACCGACTCCTTGTTTACAATATCCAGTGCTTCCTCACCGGTAGCTGCTTCAATTATATCGAAAGAGAAGTCCTCGTCCAGAAACGGGAAACCTACGGTATAATTTCTTAAGATCCTTTCTATACCCGATCTGATTCCGGGCTCATCATCAACAATCAGTACTTTTAGTTTTTCCATCACCGTATGTTTTACTCAACTTGCGTTGAAGATTGAAATAATTGGCAGTTTAGTATTAATCGAAGCTTACAGCTTCAGGAGCTTATTAATTTCGCGGTGTAACTGATCGCCGCGAATTCCTTTTTCAAGATACAAGTCAGCTTTAATCCAACTCTTATCTTCTTCCGTTTCCACCTTAAAAGTGATGCCTGTTTCGGTAGTAACGGCAGTTGCAATTATCACGGGCATATCCGGATACATTCTTTTAGCTTTGTAAGCCAGCACGAATCCACTGTCGTGCGATTCCATCATCAGGTCAAAAATGGCCAGATCGGGTTTGGTGGTTTTAAGCAAATCCTCCCCTTCTTCACGTCCTGTAGCAGTAATTACATCAAATCCAAACTGCACGATTTGCAATTTCATCTGTTCAAGGTAATCCTGGTCATCATCCACAATAAGGATAAGTTTTTTTAATTCTGACATTTTCTTTTGGTTTTATGTTTAAACAATTTTTAATTCAATGGTTTTCTTGGCAACACAATCTTGAAGCGTGTGCCTGTTGGCCCGGCTTCCGGATTATTTTCTGATTTAACTTTGATATCTCCTTTGTGCATTTTCACAATACCATAAACCAACGGAAGTCCCATACCGGTTCCTTTTCCAATAGGTTTAGTGGTAAAAAAAGGAGTGAATATTTTCTCCATGTTTTCAGGTGCAATACCTGAACCTGTATCGGAGATGGAAATTTTGATATCGTGATGACTATCCTCCACTTCAAGAGACAACTCCCCACCATCGGGCATGGCTTCAACGGCATTTTTTTCAAGGTTGGTGAGCACCTGCATAAACTGATCCTGGTCAATCATGGTCATGGGGTCGGCAACATTTGAAGAAAACTTGATTTCCACGTTCGAAGGTTTAATCACAGAGTCCAGGCTATGCTTACAAAACTCAACAATATTTGTTTCCAGAAGGTTAACCTGACTTTTGCGAGCGAAATTAAGCAACCCACCCACAATATTTTTACAACGATCGGCTTGCTCGGCTATCAAGGCCAAATCTTTTGCCATAGGGTCGTTCTGACTTACCTCTTCCTTTAAAATATTGCTGTACATGGTAATTACCCCCAACGGGTTATTTAACTCATGAGCAATCCCGGCCGACAATTGCCCCATGTTGGCCAGTTTTTCGGAATGACGAAGTGCTTGCCGGGCGTTGGCTAGTTTCTCGTTGCTCTCATTCAAATCGTTGATGGTGGTGTGCATCTTTTCGATGGTGAAAGGAAGGCACATCTCTGTCTCGGCCAGACCATTTAAAATGGCGATGGCATGCTCGCGGCAAGTAGGATAACCACAAGCCCCACAGTTAAGGTGATCAGCAGCTTTTTGCTTACCCAGTGACATGAGCACTCGTTTAATTTCAGACTCTTCAGGTATTTTAAGGACTTGCTCAGCCGCATAAAATTCGCGTCCGTAATTAAGATTACTAAATGCATTTACCTGCTCTGTCCATTCGGCCACATCCAGGTTTTCGAGCTTGTCAGCCACGTAGCGGCTCACGATAGAACGACGGCGAAAGCGGCTTCCCCCTTTCGACATGCCCGGCCCCATGATACAGCCTTCACAGCAAAGCAACTCGAGGTGTTTCCCAATCAAATTGCCTTTTTCAAACTCTTTGATGGCATCCTTGAAATTGTCTTTCCCATCGGTAACAATAACCGAACAATCAGTCACATCCGATGATCGACCCATCGTGTTTAACAAGCCATGACTGATTGGAAATCCAGCTCCTTTGGCTGCGTGAGGAGGATCGAAATCCATGGGCTTTACCGCCATCAGGTTGATTCCTGAATGGTTGAAAATATCGCGGAGTTCAACAAAAGTGATGGCCTCATCAATCTCAGTGCTTTCACCCTTTTTAGCCACACATGGACCGATAAAAACTATTTTCACCTGATCGCCATGCATCTTGCGAATAATTCGGGCAATGGCTACCATAGGTGAAACAATAGGAGCTAAATGTTCAATCAAATTAGGATGATGCTGCTCAACATAAGCTACCACGGCGGGGCAGTCTGACGAAATAAAACCTTCGTCATGCACTTTCTCGAGAAGTTTCTTGTATTCAATGGCCACCATATCGGCACCAAACGAGACTTCTATCACACGATAAAAACCGAGTTTTTTCAACATCCCGACGAAAATACGGTGGTCTTCAATCTCGGTAAACTCAGCCGGAAAGCTGGGGGCAACAGCAGCAATTACTTTTTCGTTTGACAATAAAAGTTGCGTTACCTCATCTTTCATCTCAACAAAGGCTTTTGCCCCCTGGCTACACACATTTACGCAGTTGCCACAGGCAATGCAGCGCTCACCAATTACTTCGGCCTGACCGTTAATAATCTTAATTGCCTTTACGGGACATTCACGGACACATGTATAGCACACCCTGCATCTGTCTTTAACAGTGTAAACCAGCCGATTTCTATTAACATGTGTCATCTTTTTCCTATTAAGTGGCGAAAACTATCCGGGAAGCCCTAGTATTAAATTCATTAACCAAAACAAACCATAATTTCTTTCTCCCCGGAAGTTTCACCATATTTTATTTTACTACTTCACGGGCATGATAAGTGGTATGCAAAAGCTCATGGCTTTTATGTCCGAGCGGCTTTTCAAGGAAGTTATTATACAAATCAATGATCTCCGGGTTTTTATGCGATACTTTGATGCGTTCAGTTTCGTCAATGCGATAAAGCGCAGCCATTCTGGCCTTCAACTGCTCCTCACTTGTACCAATATGCTGACCACCGCCACCGATACAACCACCGGGACAAGCCATAATTTCGACAAAGTGAATGTCCTTACGACCTCCTTTTATCTCATCGAGAAGCTTGACGGCATTAGCCATTCCATTCACAACAGCTACGCCCAATTCAAGGCCGTCGATATCCAATTTGGTTTCTTTTCTTCCTTCGAAACCTCTCACGGCACTTACCTGAAAATCCACCATTTCCTTGCCTGTAATACTATGATAGGCCGTGCGAATAGCCGCTTCCATAACTCCACCAGAAGCTCCAAAAAGCTTTCCGGCTGTACTTCTGAAACCCAAGGGCGAATCGACAAGCTCAGGCTTGATGTTAAACATGTCCACCCCAAATAATTTCAGAAACTTAGCAAGTTCGCGGGTTGTAAGAACGGCATCCACATCTGAAATGCCTTCTCGGGTCATCTCCTCACGTTGCGCTTCAAACTTTTTAGCCGTACAAGGCATTATCGCAACTGAATAAATATCAGATGGTTTCAGATTTTCCTGATCTGCAAAATAGCTTTTTATAATAGCTCCCATCATCTGCTGTGGCGATTTACACGACGACAAATTCGGGATAAATTCAGGAACAAACTCTTCGGCATACTTAACCCAACCCGGGCAACAACTGGTAATCATGGGCAAGGTACCACCGTTTTGGATGCGGTGTATAAGTTCTGCTGACTCCTCCATTATGGTTAAGTCGGCAGAGAAAGATGAGTCGAATATGTGATCGAAACCAACTTTACGCAACGCGGCATTTAGAATCCCGTTGATGTCTACACCGGGTTTCATTCCAAGCTCTTCGGCCATGGATACCGTAATGGAGGGCGCATATTGCACCACAACGCGTTTCTTAGGATTATTAAGCGCTTCCTGTATTTGGGCAAAGTGATTTTTTTCGGTGAGTGCTCCGGTTGGGCAAACCATGATACACTGTCCGCAATTTATACAACTTGAAGTATTCAATCCTTGATGAAAGGCCGTTCCGATAACCGATTTATTACCTCTGTTAATAAAATCGATACAAGCCACGCCCATAACTTCCTCGCATGTATACACACAACGTCCGCACAATATACATTTTTCTGGATCGCGAACAATGCTGGCACTCGACAAATCAAGATTGGCCTTGTTTTTCACTCCACGGATGCGTCGCTCGGTTACATGCAATTCCTCACTTAAGTCTTGCAGCTCGCAGTTTTTATTGCGCACACAATATAAGCAGTCGTCAGGGTGATTCGACAAAAGCAACTCAATGATGGTTTTCCTCGACTCAACCACACGTGCCGAATGAGTTTGGATATGCATATCCGGTTCGGCCGGAAATGAACATGAGGTAATGAGCTTTCCTGTTTTTTCATCCTCCACCACACACATCCTGCATGCACCGGTGGGAAAAGCATCTTTTATATGGCACAAGGTAGGTACTTTGATGCCATTGCGGTTCATTACCTCCAAAATGGTTTCGCCTTTGGAAGCAGCCAGTTTTTTATTGTTAATATTGATGGTAAAATCCATTTTAAACACTTTTTAGCAATTACGAAATCAGGATAGCGTCAAATTTACATACATCAAAACAGTTTCCGCACGAAATACATTTCTCTTCCACAATAAAATGCGGGGCTTTTCTGGAGCCAATGATTGCATCTGTAGGACATTTCTTAGCGCAAACGGTACATCCGGTACATTTATCGACATCTATTTTAAATACACGAAGTTCAGTACACACGTTGGCCGGACATTTTCTGTCGAAGATATGTTCTTCGTATTCATGCCGGAACCATTTCAGGGTACTGAGCACAGGATTTGGAGCTGTTTGCCCCAGTCCGCACAAAGATGTTTCTTTAATTACTTTTCCAAGCTTTTCGAGTTGCATAATACCTTTAAACCTTTCGAGGGTTTCGTACTGCGAACCATCTTTCGGTTTGTGGGTAATGCTTTCGAGTATTTCGAGCATTCGTTTTGTGCCTTCACGACAAGGGATACATTTTCCGCAACTCTCGCGCTGAATAAAATCCATGAAAAATTTGGCTACATCCACCATGCAGGTATCCTCGTCCATAACAACCAAGCCACCTGATCCCATCATCGCGCCAATTTTCAGCAACGATTCGTACTCAATTTGAATATCCAGGTTAGCCTCGGTGATACATCCACCTGAAGGACCACCAATTTGAACTGATTTAAACTTCTTACCATTAGGGATTCCACCAGCAATGTCGAAAATAACCTGACGTATGGTTGTTCCCATCGGTACTTCCACCAATCCTGTAAGCGTCACTTTTCCCGACAAGGCAAACACTTTGGTACCTTTGCTAAACTCAGTCCCAATTGACTGATACTTGGCTATGCCACTGGCAAAAATTTCAGGCAACGATGAAAGCGTTTCCACATTATTGATGATCGTCGGTTTACCAAAAAGACCACTTACTGCCGGAAACGGAGGTCTTGGCCTGGGCATTCCGCGCTTTCCTTCGATTGAATTAATGAGTGCCGTTTCTTCACCACAAACAAACGCACCTGCTCCCATCTTCACCTTGATATCGAAGTCGATACCACTACCGAAAATATTTTTTCCTAACACGCCAAGTTCTCTGGCTTGCTTCAAGGCTACATCCAAACGTTTTATCGCCAATGGGTATTCAGCCCTGATATAAACGTATGCTTTTGTAGCACCGATACCATAAGCGGCAATGGCCATCCCTTCAATCAAGCGGTGTGGATCACCCTCAATCACGGCACGGTCCATAAAAGCACCAGGGTCACCCTCATCGGCATTACAAATCAAATACTTTTGATCGGCTGGCGTATTGTGAGCAAACTTCCACTTTTTGCCTGTTGGAAATCCGCCACCACCACGACCACGAAGACCACTTTGTTCTACCAAATCGCACACTTCAGACGAAGTGTTGTCGGTTAACAATTGGAGATAACTTGCATACCCCCCCAAGGCAATGTATTCCTCAATGCTAACGGGGTTAACGATACCACAGTTCTTTAACACAACGCGGGTTTGCGGAGCGAAAAACGGATGCTCCATCAGGTTTGGTACACCGTCCCATCGACGGGATGTTTCACCAGGAAACTGACCAAGCACCTCTGCTTCTTCAGGCATCTCCAGATTAAATACCGACTTCAGGACAGCATCTACTTTTTCAGCCGTAATTTTTTGAAATGAGATACGGTTAAGGCCGGGAAGCTGTATGTCGAGCAACGGTTCGGCAGAACATAACCCAATACAACCAACTTCAACAACTTCTGCGTCGATGTGATTGTTTTCCAGATACAATCTGGTTTGTGCTAATGTTTTTGCAGCTCCTGCTCCCAACCCACAAGTGCCGGCTCCAATAAAAATCACCGGCTTTTCAATCTGTTTTCGGGTATAACGGGCAGTAAACTCAGGCAAACTAAGCTCAGTGTCTTTACTAAAAACATGCTGAACTTTGGCAATCAGGCTGGTTTGATGCATCATATTATTATCACTCATATCCTATTCCCCCAAATTTTTGTAGTGATCTAAAATCTCTTTAATAGTCTGCGAAGTCACTTTGGCGTGAAACTCGCCGTTAACGCAAATAACCGGAGCAAGACCACAAGCTCCTATGCAAGCCACCACCTCAACGCTAAAGACTCCATCGCGTGTGGTTTGTCCGGCCTTAACTTTCAGGTGTTTTTCCAGCTCTTGCAATACGGTTGACGATCCCAGCACATGACAGGCCGTACCCCGGCATACCTGCACGTGGTACTTTCCATAAGGCTCAAACCTGAATTGATTGTAAAAGGTGGCTACACCAAAAATCTTACTCACCGGAATATCCAGATGTTTACCAACTTCCACTATTGATTTTTTAGACAAATACCCTTCAGTTACCTGAATATCCTGAAGAATAGGTATCAGACTATCGCGCCCGCAATCGGGGTACTTGCTGATAATATTTTGAACAACATTCATTACTTGTAATTTTTTTGGTAATTCACGAATTCATGTGTATGGCCGATTTACTAGTCAGCCAACTGTTTCTCAATTTCCGGAATCAATACGTCAGCACTAACAGGTTTTCTGACAAAGGCGTTCACCGGAAACCAAATACTTTCTTCGTTTTCATTCAGGTAGTCAACTCCTGCATTACCTGTCACCAGATCTTTGACCAAAATAACGCGCAAATCGCTATAAGCCGGATCTTTCCGAAACTCCCTTGCCATAGCCTGAACACTGGGTTTGGTGGTGGTTAACACATCAATCGAAGTTTGAATTACGATCGGCATATTATTCAACTCAGGGTCATCCAGAATTTCTTTTGCCAGCTCAAAACCTTCAAAATGAGTGGTCATCATGACATCCAGAATGGCCAGATCAGGTTTCTCCTTTTTTAATAATTCAATACCCTGTTTTTTGTCATGAGCAGACAATACTTCATAACCTTTTGATTTTAAGATAGCTTCAACTACGGTGATGATATCGATGTCGTCATCAACAATTACAATTTTTTTCTTGGTTTTCATGGTGTAGACAATTATGGTTTTTACGATGTAAAATTACTTTGACTAAACCTATTGCTTGAGGCAATTTGCTACTGTTTTCACAAGCAGGACAGTACTGTTTTTTCAGGCAAAAAAGCAGTACAAAGAGGCAGGGATTTGCGTAAAAGTATTGGTTTTTTCAGCGGTCAAACTTTGGTTCGGTTTCAAAACAAGAACATCATCTCTACAGGACATTTTATCTATTTTTGTCACATGAACACTTTTGAGGATTTTATTGCTGTTTTGCGAAGTAAAATGGTGTCGTCAAGGCTTCCGGGCATGAAGGCACAGCTAAAAATGGCTCCTGCCGGGAGAAAAAGCGAGTTAAGCACTGTTGCTGAAAATCCAAGAGAAAGTGCCGTTTTGATTTCATTTTTCCCAAAAAACAATCAACCTCATCTGGTTATGATAAAAAGAGCTGTCGACAAGAGTGTACACAGTGGGCAGGTTTCTTTTCCGGGTGGTAAAGCTGAAAAATCCGACCCCTCGCTTAAACACACGGCGTTGCGTGAAGCCGAAGAAGAGGTGGGAATTACCCCTTCGAAAGTTGAAGTTTTAGGAAAACTATCAAATCTCTATATTCCACCCAGCAATTTTACGGTAAATCCTTTTGTTGGATTCTTAACAAAAGAGCCTGATTTTGTAACCAACGGAGAGGTCGACCGGCTGCTCATCATCAATTGGAACCAGCTGACAAACCCTGCAAACACCACGGTTCAAAGGCTACAGCACCGAACGGGTTCAGTAGAAGCACCATGCTATCTGATTAATGGTGAAATTATTTGGGGTGCTTCAGCCATGATTCTGGCTGAGTTAATAGAGCTTTTTACGTCAAACTAATTCCTGTCAGGTCAGGCATAAAAAAACCCCTCGAAAAGGGGTTGATTTATGAAAACGGTAGTTTTGCGAGGCAATAAATCAAGCCTGCGCAGTAGGGCCACCCATCGAAAATGGCGGCAAGCCTCCATCTTTATTTTCCTTTATAGGCCCATGCAATGCCTCAAATTTACGAACATTATCTGCCAATGCTTTGTGTAATCTTTTTGCATGCTCAGGGGTTAGAATAATTCTTGATTTTACCTTAGCCTTAGGTGCACCGGGCATGAGTTTCACAAAATCAATTATAAACTCGGCGTGAGAATGGGTAATAATTGCCAGATTGGAATAGATTCCTTCAGCAATATCTTCCGGTAAGTCGATATTGATTTTGTTGGCATTTTTTTGATCTTCCATATTTTCTAATATTAAAGAAAAGCACCCCGAAGAGTGCTTTTCTGTTGATTTTTATTATTCCTCATCAGTATTTAACACAGATTCATAATCGTCTTTTGCACCTACGATAATATCTTCATAGTCACGAAGGCCGGTTCCAGCAGGTATCTTATGTCCAACGATAACATTTTCTTTAAGACCAAGCAAGTTGTCAGCCTTGGCTGTAATGGAGGCTACGGTAAGCACCTTTGTTGTTTCCTGGAAGGATGCGGCGGATATCCAACTATTGGTTTGCAATGAGGCGCGCGTAATACCCTGCAACACCTGAGTGGCTGTTGCCGGCTGGGCACTGCGTGCTTCCACGAGTTTTCTGTCGCGGCGTCTCAAGGCCGAATTCTCATCACGCAGTTTACGTGCACTAACAATTTGTCCCTGACGTAAGTTTTCAGAATCGCCTGGGTCAACCACCACCATCTGGCCGTAGATTTCATCGTTTACTTCTTGAAAATCGACTCTGTTTACAAGTTCACCTTCCAAAAAGCGGGTATCACCAGAATCTTCCACCCTCACCTTGCGCATCATCTGACGGACAATTGCTTCAAAGTGTTTGTCGTTGATTTTCACTCCCTGGAGACGGTAAACCTCTTGCACTTCATTCACGATATACTCCTGAACAGCCATTGGGCCTTTAATAGCGAGAATATCAGAAGGAGTCATAACGCCGTCAGAGAGCGGAGTTCCGGCTTTTACAAAGTCGTTTTTCTGAGCAAGTATCTGTTTTGATGTAGAAACAAGGTATTTCTTTTCCTCACCAGTCTTGGAGGTAATGATCACCTCACGGTTACCGCGTTTCAGTTTAGGACTAAAGCTTACCACACCATCAATTTCGGAAACCACAGCCGGATCGCTGGGGTTACGTGCTTCGAACAATTCGGTGACACGTGGCAAACCACCTGTGATGTCGCCAGATTTTCCAAATGCACGAGGAATTTTCACTAAAATATCTCCGGCCTTGATTTTTGATCCTTCATCAACCAAAATATGTGAGCCTACCGGCAAGTCATATGTGCTGGTAATCAGGCCTTCTTTGTCGAGTACTTTAATAATCGGGTTCTTGTTTTTCAAACGTGACTCAACGATAACCTTTTCAAAATATCCGGTTTGTTCATCCGATTCCACACGGTAGGTGATTCCTTCGATGATGTGTTCAAAAGAAATGCTACCCGGTACTTCAGAAATGATGACAGCGTTGTATGGATCCCAATCAGCAATGATATCGCCTTTGGAAACATTAGAACCGTTGGCTTTGTAAAGGTGGGCAGAATATGGAATATTGGCAGAAGCCAAAACTACTCCAGTCGAAAGATCCAAAATTTTCATCTCGGCCGAACGACCTACTACCACTTCATATTTCTTACCTTCGTTGCTGGTATAGTTAACGGTACGCAGCTCCTCTATTTCAAGTCGCCCATCAAATTTGGCTTCAACACGTGAGGTTGCTGCAATATTAGAAGCGGTACCCCCTTGGTGGAAGGTTCTCAAAGTTAACTGAGTACCAGGCTCCCCGATTGACTGGGCAGCGATTACTCCAACGGCTTCACCTTTTTGAACCAGTCGGCCTGAAGCCAGGTTACGACCATAGCACAAAGCACACACTCCACGCTTAGATTCGCAGGTGAGTACCGAACGTATTTCAACACTTTCTATGGGAGAATCCTCAATTACTTTGGCTACCTCTTCCGTAATTTCACGACCAGCCTCAATTATCAACTCGCCGGTTAAAGGATGATACACATCATGCAAGGTAACACGACCCAAAATTCTGTCGTATAAACTTTCAACAACATCTTCATTCTTTTTGAGTGCAGTGATCGAAAGTCCGCGTAAAGTACCGCAGTCCTCCTCATTTATCACCACATCTTGTGCCACATCTACCAAACGACGAGTCAGGTATCCGGCATCAGCAGTCTTCAATGCAGTATCTGCCAAACCTTTACGTGCACCGTGGGTCGAAATGAAATACTCAAGAACCGACAATCCTTCCTTAAAATTAGAAAGAATGGGGTTTTCGATAATTTCACCACCTTTAGCACCTGATTTCTGCGGTTTAGCCATCAAACCCCTCATCCCGGAAAGCTGACGAATCTGCTCTTTTGAACCACGAGCACCTGAATCCAGCATCATGTATACAGGATTAAAGCCCTGGTCATCTTGCGACAGCTCCTTCATCAAAGTATTGGTAAGATGAGAGTTGGCATGTGTCCAAATATCAATAATCTGGTTGTATCTTTCGTTGTTGGTAATGAACCCCATGTTGTAGTTGTTCAATACCTCCTCAACCTCTTCATTGGCTCTTTTAATTAAGGTATCTTTTATTTCAGGCACAAGCACGTTGCCCAGATTAAAAGAAAGTCCACCTTTAAAAGCGGTAACGAAACCGAGATTTTTGATGTCATCAAGGAATTTGGCCGTTACATCCGTACTGGTAGCTTTTAGAATATCACCGATGATGTCGCGCAAAGCCTTTTTCGTCATCAACGAGTTGATATA
>JGI11705J14877_10000445_pt1 | contig 25916 bp, 20 predicted proteins | sample Etolaghawater15m_FD_14877 | JGI IMG/M metagenome (IMG submission 14877)
GTTAGTTGCAGAGATGACAGCAGAGTTTAAAGATGCTGGTGCGATTATCGTTTGTGATTACAAAGGTATGAGTGTTGAAAAACTTGAGATCGTTAGAAATCTTGCTAAAGATGAAGATACAAAAGTACAAGTTGTTAAAAATAAACTAGCTGCAATTGCATTACAAAATGCCGGTTGTGAAGCGATTGATTTTAAAGACACAAACCTTGTAATCTGGGGTGATGCACAAGTAACACCTTGTAAAATCGCTGACAAAGCAGCAACTGAATTTAAAGACAGTTTCTCAATCAAAACTGGTTTAATCAAGGGTGAAGTTGCTAGTATGGAAACCATTAATGCAATGGCTAAACTTCCTACTAGAGATGTACTTATCGGTATGCTCCTCAATGTTTGGAATGCACCAGTACAAAACTTTACAATTGGTATGAATGCATTAGCAGCCAAAAAAGAAGAAGAAGCATAGAGTGGTGAGAGCCACGAGGCTCTTTTAATTTGAAACTGTAAGATGTTTCATCTCATATGAATTATAATTTAAGGAATTAATTATGGCAACAACTAAAGAAGATGTTCTTGAGTTTATCTCAAACATGTCAGTACTTGAGCTTTCTGAGCTAGTAAAAGAATTTGAAGAAAAATTTGGCGTATCTGCACAAGCTACAGTAGTAGCTGGTGGTGGTGCTGGTGATGCTGGTGCAGCTGCTGAAGAGCAAACAGAATTTGACGTAGTACTTACAGGTGCTGGTGACAAAAAAATCAATGCTATTAAAGCAGTAAGAGCCATCACTGGTCTTGGGCTTAAAGAAGCGAAAGCTGCTGTTGAAGAGACTCCATCTGTACTTAAAGAAGGTGTTTCTAAAGAAGAAGCAGAAGAGTTCAAAAAACAAATTGAAGAAGCAGGCGCTACTTGCGAACTTAAATAATTACTCTTATTTAAGAGAGCTTAGGCAGATTGCCTAAGCTCATGTTACAAACCTCATTGGATATAGCGATAAACTATTCGGAGACATTTCATACCCTCATGTCAATAGTTTCTTTGTATACCCAATATATACATTAAACACACTACATAAACCAAACTAAACCGAAATAAGGATAACCCCATGTTAAATTCTTTACATTCTGGTAACAGACTTCGTGTTGACTTTTCAAAAACACCAAGAGAAATTGAAATTCCAAACTTGCTCCAACTTCAACAAAAAAGTTATGAAAACTTTTTAATGTTAGGTGAAAAAGACAGAAAAAACTCTACTTTAGAGAAAGTTTTCAGATCATCTTTTCCTATTAATGACCAACAAAACAGACTTACGCTCACGTATAAAAACTCTGAAATTGTTAAACCAAAATATACAGTTAGAGAGTGTATGGAGAGAGGGTTAACTTACTCTGTATCACTAAAGATGAATATCGCATTGACAATTTGGAATAGAGATGAAAAAACGGGTGAAAAGCTTGATCCAAAAGAGATCAAAGAACAAGCAGTTTTTGTACGTGATATCCCTTTGATGACAGATAGAACTTCGTTTGTTGTGAATGGAGTTGAAAGAGTTATCGTAAACCAACTGCACAGATCTCCAGGTGTTATTTTCAAAGAAGAAGAGGGAACAACTGTTGGAAGTGGTATGCTTTACTCTGCGCAAATCATACCTGATCGTGGTTCGTGGTTGTATTTTGAATATGATTCTAAAGATATTTTGTATGCACGTATCAATAAAAGAAGAAAGATTCCTGTAACGATCCTTTTTAGAGCTTTGGATTACTCTAAAGATGATATTGTTAAACTTTTCTACTCAACAAAAGAGATCAGTATCAAAGATAACAGATTTCTTGTGAAGTTTGATGCAGATGATTTTTCCGGTAGAGCGGATTACGATGTAAAAGACATCGATGGCAATACCGTTGTCAATGCAGGTAAAAGACTCACTAAGGCAAAAGCGAAAAAACTTGTTGATGATGGTTTGGTGTGGATTGAATATCCACTTGAAGTACTTATGGAAAGACACTTAGCTAAGCCGATTATCAATCAAGAGAGTGGTGAAGTACTGTATGATGTGGTGACACCTTTAGACGAGAGTAAACTTAAAAAGATGATCGAAGAAGGTATTGAAACGATTGAGATCATCAATGACCTAGCAGAAGGTGCTGATATGTCGATCATTAATGCATTTGTTGCAGACAATGAAAGTTTAAGACTTTTAAAGCAAACAGAGCAGATTGATGATGAAAATGTACTTTCAGCGATCCGTATTTACAAAGTAATGAGACCGGGTGAACCTGTAACTCCTGATGCTGCAAAAGCATTCTTAAGACAGCTTTTCTTTGACCCTGAAAGATATGATCTTACAAAAGTCGGTCGTATGAAAATGAACCACAAGTTAGGTTTAGATATTCCTGAGTATGCTACTGTATTGACTGCAGAAGATCTTATCAATACCGTAAAATATCTTATTAAAGTAAAGAATGGTCAAGGTCACATTGATGATAGAGATCACTTAGGTAACAGAAGAATCAGAGCGATCGGTGAGCTTTTGGGGAATGAACTTCATAATGGTCTTGTGAAGATGCAAAAAGCGATCAAAGATAAGATGACAACAGTATCTGGGACACTTGATGAACTCATGCCTCATGACTTAGTAAACTCTAAAATGATTACAAATACGATTTTAGAATTTTTCTCATCGGGACAACTTTCTCAGTTTATGGACCAGACTAACCCACTTTCAGAAGTGACACATAAAAGAAGACTTTCTGCACTTGGTGAGGGTGGTCTCGTGAAAGAAAGAGCCGGATTTGAAGTTAGGGATGTACACCCAACGCATTATGGGCGTATTTGTCCTATTGAGACGCCAGAGGGTCAAAATATTGGTCTGATCAATACATTGGCTACCTATTCAAAAGTCAATGAGCATGGATTTATTGAAGCACCCTATAAAGTGGTGAAAGATTGTCAGGTTACGGATGAGATTGTATATATTACTGCTACACAGGAAGAAGATAAGTGTATCGCGCCTGCATCGACAGTCGTGAGTGAAGACGGACGTATTGTTGAAGATCTTATCGAGACAAGACTCAATGGTAACATTGAACTTAATGAAGCCAAAAGAGTGGATCTTATTGATATATCTCCACTGATGATCTCTGGTTCAGCTGCTGCATTGATCCCATTCTTGGAACATGATGATGCTAACCGTGCACTTATGGGTTCAAACATGCAACGTCAAGCCGTGCCTCTTCTTAAAACAGAGGCACCAGTAGTAGGTACAGGTATGGAAGCCATCGTCAGTCGTGATGCGTGGGAATGTGTTAAAGCACAAAGACCGGGTACAGTTGAAAAGGTAGATGCGAAAAACATTTATGTAATGGGTGAAGATGAGAGTGGTGTATTTATAGACCATTATCCACTTGAGAAGAATATGAGAACCAATCAAAACACCACCTTTACACAAACACCTGTAGTAAAGCTAGGTGATAAAATTGAGTCGAAACAAGTTATTGCTGATGGTGCCAATATGGATCAAGGTGAGCTTGCTATTGGTAAAAATATTCGTGTAGCATTTATGCCTTGGTATGGATATAATTATGAGGATGCGGTGATCATTTCTGAAAAGCTTATCCGTGAAGATACATTTACTTCTGTGCATACGTATGAAAAAGAAGTAGAAGCAAGAGAACTCAAGCATGGTACAGAAGAGATCACTCGTGATATCCCAAATATCCGTGAAGATGAGTTGCTTCACTTAGATGAGAGCGGTATTGTTCAAATCGGTACGTATGTGAAACCAGGAATGATTCTTGTAGGTAAAGTAAGTCCTAAAGGTGAGATCAAACCAACACCGGAAGAGAGATTGTTAAGAGCGATCTTTGGTGAAAAAGCAGGACATGTGGTGAATAAATCACTTTATTGTCCAGCATCTATGGAAGGTGTGGTTGTTGATATCAAAGTCTTTACGAAAAAAGGCTATGAAAAAGATGCACGTGCTATCCAAGCATATGAAGAAGAGAAAGCAGTGCTAGATGGTGACCACCATGATCAACTTCTTATGATCGATAGAGAAGAGATCTTACGTATCGCAAATTATCTCTCAGGAGAAGCATTAGCAAAATCTGTCACTATTGGCGAAACTGAATATGCAGCAGGATCTAAAATCGATGAAGAGACGATTAAGGGTGTAAATAGATTTGCACTTAGAGGTGTCGTCCAATCGTATGCGGATAAAGTACAAAATGAGTATGAGTCACTTAAAAATTATTTCTTGAAACAAAAGAAGAGACTTAAAACAGAGCATGAAGAGAAATTGACGGTACTCGAAAAAGATGACATTCTTCCTTCAGGTGTCACAAAGCTTGTAAAAATTTATATCGCTACAAAGAGAAAACTTAAAGTAGGTGATAAAATGGCAGGGCGTCACGGAAACAAAGGTATTGTTTCAAATATCGTGCCAGAGATTGATATGCCTTATCAGGAAGATGGAAGACCGGTAGATCTTATTTTGAATCCATTGGGGGTTCCTTCTCGTATGAACATCGGACAAATTCTTGAAGTGCACTTGGGACTGGTTGGTAAAAACCTTGGTGAACAAATCGAGGCAATGTTTGTAAACCAGCAAGAGACTTTTATTAAAGACCTTAGAGCTAAAATGATTGCTATTGCAGATGTGGCAAAACTGATGAGTGCCAAAGAACTTTTAACTACGATGAGTGATGAAGAGTTGATTAAATATGGTAGAGATTGGTCTACAGGTGTAAAATTTGCGGCACCGGTATTTGAAGGAACGAACCAGGCTGAATTCGATAAACTTTTTGAAATGGCTAAAATGGATTCTGATGGTAAAATGGTGCTATTTGATGGTAAAACGGGTGAACAGATGATTGAAAGAGTCAACGTTGGATACATGTATATGCTTAAACTTCATCACTTGGTTGATGAGAAAGTACATGCACGTTCTACGGGGCCTTACTCACTTGTTACCCAACAACCCGTAGGTGGTAAAGCACTCTTTGGTGGACAAAGATTTGGAGAAATGGAAGTATGGGCACTCGAAGCATACGGTGCAGCACATACACTGAAAGAAATGTTGACTATCAAATCAGATGATGTTGAAGGTAGAGCAAGAGCATATAGAGCGATCACCAAAGGTGAAGCTGTACCAGAATCAGGTGTACCTGAAACGATGTTTGTCTTGACAAAAGAGCTTCAAGCACTAGGTCTTGATACAGAATTATATGAGAGTAAAAAAGAAGTGGAGGGTGAAAATGAGTAAGTTTTTAGAGAATTTAACACCAATAGATCTTAACAGTGATGAGAGACCAAATGATATAGCCGCACTACAGCTTAGAGTGGCAAGTCCCGAAAAAGTGCTCTCTTGGAGTTATGGTGAAGTAAAAAAACCAGAAACGATTAACTATAGAACCCTTAAACCTGAAAGAGACGGTCTCTTCTGTGCCAAAATTTTTGGCCCTATCAGAGACTATGAGTGTCTTTGTGGTAAATACAAAAAAATGCGTTATAAAGGTGTTGTGTGTGAGAAGTGTGGGGTTGAAGTAACGACTTCAAAAGTAAGAAGAAACCGTATGGGACACATTGATCTTATCGCACCAGTAGCACATATCTGGTATGTTTCATCACTTCCATCACGTATTGGTACACTTTTAGGCGTAAAGATGAAAGATCTTGAGAGAGTACTTTATTATGAAGCATATATTGTTAAAACACCTGGTGAAGCAAGTTATGACAGTGAAGGTTTAAACCCACTGGCAAAATATGATGTGCTGAATGAAGAGCAGTATCAACAAATTATGCAACGTTTTGGTGATACAGATTTAGATGCAAGAATGGGTGGAGAGATCATTCAAGAATTGCTTGCAGATCTTGATTTGGTTGAAATGTTTACCCAACTTAAGCTTGACATTGAAGCGACAAAATCTGAAGCAAAAAGAAAGACGATCGTTAAACGTCTTAAGGTGATCGAAGCATTTTTACATTCAGGAAACAGACCAGAGTGGATGATGTTAACGCAACTACCGGTACTCCCACCAGATTTGAGACCCCTTGTAAGTCTTGATGGTGGTAAATTTGCTGTTTCTGATGTGAATGACCTTTATAGAAGAGTGATCAACAGAAACCAAAGACTTAAAAGACTTGTGGAACTTGACGCGCCTGAAATTATCGTTAGAAATGAAAAGCGTATGCTTCAAGAAGCAGTTGATGCCTTGTTTGATAACGGTAGAAGAGGTAATGCAGTCAAGGGTGCAAATAAAAGACCACTGAAGTCACTTTCTGAAGTGATCAAAGGTAAACAAGGTCGTTTTAGACAAAACCTTCTTGGTAAAAGGGTTGACTTTTCTGGTCGTTCTGTTATTGTTGTTGGTCCCGACTTACGTATGGACCAGTGTGGATTGCCTAAGAAGATGGCGATCGAACTCTTTAAGCCACACTTGATGGCAAAGCTTGAAGAAAAAGGCTATGCAACCACACTTAAGCAAGCTAAAAAGATGATTGAGAAGCAAGAGAATGAAGTATGGGAGTGTCTAGAAGAGGTAGTGGATAACTATCCTATCTTGCTGAACCGTGCACCAACACTTCACAAATTGTCTATTCAAGCGTTTCACCCGAGACTCATCGAAGGTAAAGCGATTCAATTACATCCATTGGTATGTTCTGCATTTAACGCCGATTTCGATGGGGATCAAATGGCGGTTCATGTGCCTCTTTCAGATGAAGCGATTGCTGAAGCGAAAGTCTTGATGCTTGCATCGATGAACATTTTGCTTCCTGCATCAGGTAAGGCGATAGCCGTACCTTCACAAGATATGATTTTAGGGCTCTATTACCTTACGCTTGAGAAAAATGATGTCAAAGGTGAACATAAACTTTTTGCAAATGTAGAAGAGGTGGAAATTGCATTTGAACAAAATGCACTTGATCTCAATGCACGTATTAGAACTGTGATCGATGGACGCATTGCAAAATCAACTGCGGGTAGATTGATCTTAAAATCTATTATTCCTGATTATGTACCGGAAAAGTACTGGAACAAAATTTTGAAGAAAAAAGACATTGGTGCTTTGGTTGACTATATCTATAAAATGGGTGGCGTTTCTGAAACGGCTGGTTTCCTTGACAACCTTAAGGATATGGGTTTCAAATATGCAACAAAAGTCGGTGTTTCAATCTCGATAGATGACATTAAGATTCCTGAACTAAAAGTAGGAAGAGTGCTTTCTGCGAAAGAAGAAGTCAAAGAGATCCAGAGACAATTTGGTGCGGGTCTTTTAACAGATCAAGAACGATATAACAAAATTATCGATATCTGGACGGATGCGAACAATGGTATTGCTGAAGGTCTTATGGGGCTTATTAGAGAAGACAAAGACGGATTTAACTCGGTACATATGATGGCAGACTCCGGGGCAAGAGGTTCAGCTGCACAGATCAGACAACTTTCGGGTATGAGGGGTCTTATGGCGAAATCAGACGGGTCTATTATTGAAACACCTATTACATCAAACTTCCGTGAAGGTCTAAATGTACTTGAATACTTTATTTCAACACACGGAGCAAGAAAAGGTCTCGCCGATACAGCACTTAAGACAGCGAATGCGGGTTACTTAACAAGAAAACTGATAGACGTTGCACAAAATGTGAAGATTTCTATGACAGATTGTGGTACACACGAGGGTGTTGAAGTTTCAGATATCGTTGTGGGTAATGAAATGATCGAGCCATTGGCTGATCGTATTTATGGTAGAGTCCTTGCAGAAGATGTGATCGATCCTATTACTTCTGAAGTACTCGTGAGTGAAGGTACGATGATTGATGAAGAGACGGCTTCAAGAGTACAAGATGCAGGTGTACGTTCCGTGATCATGAGAGCACCATCATCATGTAAAGCACCTAAAGGTATTTGTGCAAAATGCTATGGTCTCAATATGGCAGACAACAAAATAGTTAAACGTGGAGAGGCTGTAGGTGTTATTGCCGCGCAATCTATTGGTGAGCCAGGAACACAGCTTACACTACGTACATTCCACACAGGTGGTACCGCAACAGCAGGTAAAGAGGACAGACAGGTTATCGCAACAAAAGAAGGATTTATCCGATACTACAACCTGAACGTATATCGTAACAGAGATGGTAATCTTATCGTTGCAAACAGAAGAAATGCAGGTGTACTTTTAGTTGAACCTAAGATCAAAGCTGTTGTAGATGGTACGCTTTCTCTTGTCGTGACACATGACGAGTATGTCATTTCTGTCAATGCCGGTAGTAAAGATGAAGTCAAATACAATCTTAGAAAATCAGATGTAGCAAAATCAAATGAACTTGCTGGTGTTGCTGGTAAAGTAGAAGGAAAGCTTTTCTTACCGCTTCAAGATGGAGATAAGGTAAAAGAGGGTGATTCTATTGTTGAAGTGATCAATGAAGGTTGGTCTGTCCCAAGTCGTGTACCATTTGCTTCTGAACTTAAAGTTGAAGATGGTGCTCCAGTGACACAAAATGTGATTTCTGAGTCTAAAGGTAAAGTGAAATTTTTCTTGCTTAAAGGGGATTATCTTGAAGCACACACGAGCATTAAAGTGGGTACAAAAGTAGAAGAAAAAGGTCTATTTGCAGTTGTTGTTGATGAGAATAACAGAGAAGCGGCACGACACTATATCTCAAGAGGATCTGTAGTCAATGTAGATAATGATGCTATCGTGCAAAGAGGTGATCTTCTTTCTGCACCTGAAACATCATCACAGGTAGTCATTGCTGAATGGGATCCATATTCAGAGCCTATTATTTCTGAACAACAGGGAACATTGAAATTTGAAGATATTATTCCAGGTGTGACAGTGATTGAGCAGTTTGATGAAGTGACGGGTGATACTAGACTTGAACTGAACGAATATATTCCAGCAGCGTATAAGCCGGCTATCGTTTTAGCTACTGCTGGTGGAGAGCTTATCCGTTATCAGCTTGATGCGAAGACGATCTTGTTTGTTAAAGATGGTGATGAAGTAAGTATCGCAGATATTTTGGCAAAAACACCAAAAGCAGCGATCAAATCAAAAGATATTACCGGAGGTCTTCCAAGGGTTTCTGAACTTTTTGAAGCCAGACGTCCTAAAGACATTGCATTGATCGCACAGATTGATGGTATGGTAAGCTTTGGTAAACCACTACGTGGAAAAGAAAGACTGATTATTACAGGTGACAATGCGCAAATCACAGAACAGTTTATCGATAAAAATAAAGTGGCATTGGTTAATGTTGGAGAGTATGTGCATGCAGGAGAAAAACTCACTGATGGGACTATCTCAAGTCATGACATTCTTGCAGCATTGGGTGAAAAAGCATTGTATGAATATATTGTGTCTGAAGTTCAAATGGTTTATCGTAGACAAGGGGTTAATATCTCTGATAAACACATCGAGATCGTCACTTCTCAAATGATGAGACAAGTGAAAGTTGTTGAAAGTGGTGATTCTAAGTTCATTGCAGGAGACATTGTATCTCGTCGTAAGTTCCAAGAAGAGAACCAAAGTGTGATTGCTCTTGGTGGAGAACCTTCTATTGCTGAACCAATGCTTGTAGGTATTACACGTTCAGCGGTTGGTGCAGACAGTATTATCTCAGCGGCATCATTCCAAGATACGACGAAAGTACTTACTTCTGCTTCTATTGCAGGTACTGTAGATGCGCTTGAAGATCTTAAAGAAAATGTTGTTATCGGACGTCTTATCCCAGTAGGTACGGGTATGATAGATAATGATAATATCAAAATAAAAACGGTAGAGTAAAAAAAGCTCTTAGACTATTTTTTGATTCGCATAGGGTGGGACTACCTACCTTGTGTGAGTGGTTCAATTTTATTTAGATGGTGGATTTATCCGTCCTACGAGTCATTGTAACAACCAAACACCCCTACAAAACCCCCATATAAGAAAATCAAAAGAATTTTTCGATATAATATGCCTCCAAAAATCTGCTGACTAAATCAGATAAAAGCATTCTAAATGAAGGTTTTTATGTGGTGTAAGAACCCAGATTCAAGAGAGAGATCTCAATTCAAACTAACCAGAAAGGAAACGATTTGCCTACAATTAATCAATTGATTCGTAAAGAACGTAAAAAGCAAGTGAAAAAATCAAAATCACCTGCACTCGTAAAATGTCCTCAAAGAAGAGGCGTATGTACAAGAGTATATACTACAACACCAAAGAAACCTAACTCGGCACTTAGAAAAGTTGCTAAAGTAAGATTGACAAGTGGTTTTGAAGTAATCTCATACATCGGTGGTGAAGGTCATAACCTTCAAGAGCACTCTATCGTACTTGTAAGAGGCGGAAGAATTAAAGATTTACCTGGTGTTAAGTATCACATTGTTCGTGGTGCATTAGATGCTTCAGGTGTAACTGGAAGAACAGTTGCAAGATCTAAATACGGTACTAAGAGACCTAAATAGAGTAGTAACATATGTTTTTTGAGCCAAGCCCAAAAAACTTACGCTAACACTAGGTTCTCTTCAGCAGAGAGCTCATAAAACTAGTTTCATTATGAAATAGTTATAAAAGTGTAGGAGCTGAATAACATTGAGTATCAGTCAGAAGATTGAGAAGCAATAGCAGAGATCTACGAAGATCTTTGAGTAAATTTGTATAATTGAAGGAAAACAATGAGAAGAAGAAAAGCTCCCGTTAGACCGGTATTGCCAGATCCAGTACACGGTTCTAAAGTATTAACAAAGTTTATCAATGCAGTCATGCTTGATGGTAAGAAAAGCACAGCGCAAAAAGTAATGTATGATGCGTTAGAGAGAATTGAATCAAAATCTGGTGAAAAAGGTATTGAAGTATTCAACAAAGCGATGGATAACGTCAAGCCTGTAATGGAAGTAAAATCTAGAAGAGTAGGTGGTGCAACGTACCAAGTGCCTATAGAGGTAAGACCTGTAAGACAACAATCACTGGGAATCAGATGGATCGTTGATGCAGCAAGAAAAAGAAATGAAAGAACTATGATGGAGCGTTTAAGTAATGAACTTATGGATGCTGCAACTGAAAAAGGTTCTGCTTTCAAAAAGAAAGAAGATACGTACAAAATGGCTGAAGCGAACAAAGCGTTTGCTCACTATAGATGGTAAGGAACTAAGTTATGGCAAGAACGCACAAACTTAATGACGTAAGAAATATCGGTATCGCTGCTCACATTGATGCAGGTAAAACGACAACAACTGAAAGAATTCTTTTTTATACGGGTGTTGAACATAAAATTGGTGAAGTACATGATGGTGCTGCAACAATGGACTGGATGGAGCAAGAGCAGGAAAGAGGTATTACAATTACTTCTGCTGCGACAACTTGTGAGTGGGATGGTAAGCAAATTAATATTATCGATACTCCAGGGCACGTTGACTTTACTATTGAAGTTGAACGTTCTATGAGAGTACTTGATGGTGCTGTATCTGTATTTTGTGCAGTTGGTGGGGTTCAACCACAATCTGAGACAGTATGGAGACAAAGAAACCGTTATGGTGTACCATCAATCGTATTTGTAAACAAGTATGACAGAACAGGGTCTGACTTTTATGAAGTTGAAAGACAAATTAAAGAGAGACTCAAAGGTAATCCGGTACCAATTCAACTGCCAATCGGTGCAGAAGAGAACTTCCAGGGTGTTGTTGATCTTGTTAAAATGAAGGCAATCGTTTGGGATCAAGATGCTGCTATGGGTTCTAACTACCACGTAGAAGAAATTCCTGAAGAATGATAGAACTATCAGAGAAGTACCGTGAAAAGCTAATTGAAAGTATTTCTGAAGCAGACGGTAACGACGCACTTATGGAAAAATACATGGAAGGTGAAGAACTTTCTGAAGAAGAGATCACTGCGGGAATCAAAGCAGCAACCATCGGCATGCACATTGTTCCAATGACAGTAGGTTCAGCGTTTAAAAACAAAGGTGTTCAAACTCTTCTTGACGCTGTTGTAGCTTACCTCCCATCTCCAGTTGAAGCACCTGCAATTAAAGGTACCATGATGGAAGATGCAGAGAAAGAAGTAACTGTTGAGTCTACTGATGATGGTGAGTTTGCATCACTTGCATTTAAGATTATGACTGACCCATTTGTTGGGCAACTTACATTTATTCGTGTGTATCGTGGTTCTTTAGAATCAGGTTCTTACGTACTTAACTCAACAAAAGAGAAAAAAGAACGTATCGGTCGTATTATGAAAATGCATGCGATTAAACGTGAAGAAGTATCTGAAATCTATGCTGGTGAGATCGGAGCGGTTGTTGGATTGAAAAATACAACGACTGGAGATACACTGTGTTCAGATAAAGATAAAGTAGTACTTGAAAGAATGGATTTCCCGGATCCGGTTATTTCTGTTGCAGTTGAACCTAAAACAAAAGCTGACCAGGAAAAAATGGGAGTTGCACTTGGTAAACTTGCTGCAGAAGATCCATCTTTCCGTGTTTCTACAGATGAAGAATCTGGTCAAACTATTATTTCAGGAATGGGTGAACTTCACCTTGAAATTCTTGTAGATAGAATGAAGAGAGAGTTTAAAGTTGAAGCTGAAGTGGGTGCACCACAAGTTTCATACAGAGAAACAATCAGAAAATCTGTAGAAAAAGAATACAAGTATGCAAAACAGTCTGGTGGTCGTGGACAGTTCGGTCACGTATACCTTAGAATCGAGCCACAAGAGCCAGGTTTCGGTTACGAGTTTGTTGATGAAGTTAAAGGTGGGGTTATTCCAAAAGAATTTATCCAGCCGGTAAACAAAGGTGTTCAGGAAGCTATGGCTAGAGGTATCCAGGCAGGTTACCCAGTAGAAGATGTTAAAGTAACAGTATATGATGGTTCTTACCATGATGTCGATTCATCTGAAATGGCGTTTAAACTTGCTGGTTCAATGGGATTCAGAGACGGTTGTAGAGAAGCAAATCCAGTGATCTTAGAACCATTGATGAAAGTTGAAGTTGAAGTACCTGAAGACTACATGGGTGATGTCATCGGTGATGTTGCTAAGAGACGTGGTCAAGTTACAGGTATGGATGATAGAGCAGGTAATAAGATCGTCAACGCGTTCGTACCACTTTCTGAAATGTTCGGATACTCAACAGACCTACGTTCTATGACACAAGGTCGTGCAACCTATGCGATGGAGTTTGATCATTATGAAGAGGTGCCACAAAACGTAGCTAAAGAAATCATCGAAAAAAGAAATAGTTAATCTTTTCCCTGATTTGCATCCATCTTTGAATGATGGGTGCAGTCACTTACCTCAAGTAAGCTCCTTTACCCAAACATTCAAACCTAAATACAACTCAAGAAAAACTTTAACTATTTAAACATTTTAGTATTATGCTATTTTAATTTTGTATTAACATAGCATAGTATTTGAAGGAGAACAATGAAATTTATCATAGACCTCATAGAGGATGTACGGGAGCAGATAGGTAACCACGAAGGGTATGTGTTGACTGCAGGGTTACTTAAAACAGATGCGCATGACAGCGAAAAACTTGTGTATGCCGGGGAAGCCCCTTTAAATCTGTTCAGTCTGAATAAAATGAGTAAACAACTCAATTTTAAAATAGACGGCAGTGAAAGCAGGGTCACCATAGGAACGCTTATCCCTCCTTTACTCATACTTGATATGGATGCCATGATGTACACGCTCAAAATGGATGTAAATGCAATGTATCGTAACATGGAAGTGGTAGGGTTTGGTAAAAATGACGAAGCGCAAAAATATATCTTGTTTATCAAGATATAAAACGCATTCCTCCGGGGGGGGATTAAGCCAAGTATTGAGGTTTTTGTGCCAGAAGTATCCAGTTTAGGTTAATGTGGTACTGTTGACAGAAATGTGCGAGGGGTTCATAAGGGATCTTTTTGCGTCTTTTTATGACGGCAAAGTATTGTGGGTCGAGTTCAAGAGAGTCTGCGATGTCTTTGTCTAGTATTTTTGCTTTTTTAGTCTGTGCAGAGAGAATTTGTTTGACCCTTTGCATCACTTCATGAAAATCTATCATGGGTATCCTTACTATTCATATAGGCATATCATAATAGATTTTTTAAAAAAGTTTTAAATGTATGTCAAATTGTAATATTTTAGTTTTTTGTGCTGTCAATCTCTATGATAGTATGGACATTTCCTCTGGGGTTGAAGTCTGCGATGAGTTTCATAGATTTTGGCTTTAGCTTAGTGTAGAGCGCATCGTAGATTTCATTGGCACTATTTTCATGCGAGATATGTCTTGTCATAAATGAGTTGATGTAGAGCTTGAGTGCTTTGAGTTCTATGACTTTTTGATCGGGTTCATAAGAAAGTTTCAGTGTTGCAAAATCGGGATAACCTGAACGTGGGCAGAGGCACATATACTCAGGAAGTTCTATATTGATAGTATAGTTTTTTGCGTGGGCATTGGGCCAATAATTCTCTTCTTTATTAATGTCAAACGCTTGTATCTCTTTTTCGCCGTATTTCATCTTCTTCCTTTAATTATATCTGTTGATCAAAGTACTTTCATCTAGAGGTCTGCTTACACCAAACCCTTGGATGTAGTCAATGCCAAATGATTTAAGTTTCTTCTTTTGTGTTTCACTGTCGACCCATTTGGCAACGGTGAGTACATTTAGCTCTTTTGCCATGTTGATCAAAGATTGTAGCATAGCATAGGTTGTTTGATCTTCCAAGTGTGTCACGTAATCTCTGTCAAATTGGACCATGTCAAATTTAAAATGTTTCATATATTCCATAGAAGCATTGGAAGAACCAAAATTATCGATACAGATTCTCATACCATGTGCTCTAAAACTTTTAAGGGTGTTCAGATAGCCACTGAGATCATGGTGTGTTTTACGTTCATAAAGTTGAATCACCAGACGAGAAGGATTGACCCCTTTTTCTTTTAAATATTTAAAAAGTTTTTCTTGAAAATCGCTGTCTCTAAGTGAAAAAGGCGAAAGGTTAAAGGTAAAAGAAATGCTGTCATCTACAAGAGGTAAAAGGTTTATAACATGCTTGATGAGTGTCAGATCGTACTCTCTTCCAAGCCCTAAACGGTTTACAATAGGCAGATAGACTCTAGGAAGTATGTCTTTATGGGCTTCTGATTTAAGTTTGACGGCTATTTCATACGTGTCTATGGTGTCACTGTGCATATTGAGCAGTGGTCTGAACGAGAGGCGTAATTTTTTCTTTTGGATGGTTGTAATGACATCTTTTTCTATGCTTGAAAGCTCTTTAGCATCTTTCATACTTTGAGGATGCTTTTGTTTGTGGTGATCATCGGATTGACTGGCTATGATGTCACGAAGCTGGAGCATGGATATTTCAAAATCTTTGTCAGGATTGGTGATGATAGCAAACTTATATTCTACGTCTATGTTGTTAATCCGAGGGTTTTCTTTTAATAGTACTTCTATGATCGCTTGCATATTTAGTGCATCATTGTTGAGCGCAATCAAAAATTCTGAACCCCTGCTGCGTCCTATAAGTACCTTATCTAGACCATGCTGTTTAAAGATGAGATTGAGCTTTCGTGCAATGGTATAGAGAAGATTGTCTATTTGGTCACTGCTGTAGTTTTCACTTAACGAGGTGAGGTTTTTTATGTTGAGACAGGCAAGAGACTGTGGTGCATAATTTTGTAACTTTTTAGCAAATGTTTTTTTGTTAAAGACCTGAGTGGTTTCATCGAGCAAGGCTTCTTGCACAGTGAGATTCATAAGAAAATAGATAAAATAGATGGCAATGAAGGTCATTGCGGCAAGCAATAGCCCATCCTTAATACTGATGGTCATTGCATGGTTATGATCGAGTGTTGTATAGGAGACCAAAAAAACAAGAATGAGTATGGGCAATCCTGCTCTAAGAGCAAGGATAAAACGTCGTCCTCTTTCTTCTTTTTGGGCATACAGCATTAAACATCCAAGTGCTTTACATCTTTAGCATGGCTTTCAATGTAGTTTCTTCTAGGTTCTACTTCATCACCCATAAAGAGGGTGAAGGTGTCACTCGCACTTTCATCATCTTCTATGGTGACTTGCAGAAGTCTTCTGTTTTCAGGTGTCATTGTGGTTTCCCACAGTTGCTCAGGGTTCATTTCACCCAAACCTTTGTAGCGTTGGATATAGGCACCTTTTTTGGCTGAACTTTCTACTTCTGCAAAGAGCGTCAGGAGATCTTTATCTTTAAACTCATCGGTGATGTGTTCGGCAATTTTTTGATGTATATGGATTGCTTCATTGTAGTGAGGGTTTGTGAAGAGTATCTCATCTACGATAAGTTCTTCAAGACCGTCATTCGTTTGCACAAAGAGATGAATGGTGTCTTCTGTAATGGTTTTGTTGAGAATATTGTATCCCAGTTGGGCAATATAGTCTTCTATTGTTTTTGCAAGGGCTTTATTGTCTGTACCGATAACATCAGGATTTTCGATCATGTAACGAAGTACTTCAGGCAAAGCAAAACGTTTCTCTATCTCTTTGAGCGTCATACGGTAGTATGCGACAAGTTTAAAGAGATCAACTAGGTCTGCTTGTCCCATTGTTGTACTTTCTATGACTGAGATACCATTTTCTATCAGGTAGTCGTTGAGGGATTTTTCATCTTTCAAATAGATTTCATTCTTGCCTTTTTTGTAACGGTAAAGCGGTGGTTGCGCAAGATACAAATAGCCTTTTTCGATGACAGGTTTTAAGAATCTGAAAAAGAAGGTCATCAACAGTGTCTGAATGTGAGATCCATCGACATCGGCATCGGTCATGATGATGACTTTGTGATATCTGAGTTTATCTTCATCAAACTCTTCACCGATACCACAGCCAAGCGCAGTGATCATGTTTTTGATCTCGTCAGACTTTAGGATTTTTTCTAAACGCGCTTTTTCAACATTGAGAATTTTACCTTTGAGTGGGAGGATAGCTTGGAAAACTCTATCACGCCCTTGTTTGGCAGAACCGCCTGCTGAGTCCCCTTCGACGAGATAAATTTCAGACACTTCAGGGTCTTTGCTCTGACAGTCTGCCAGTTTACCCGGAAGCGTTCCGATGCTCATAGAGTCTTTACGTTTTACGAGGTCTTTCGCACGTTTTGCTGCATCTCTACCTCTTGCGGCAAGTAAAACCTGAGCCATAATGGCTTTGGCTTCTATTGGCTGCTCTTCGAGGTATTTATTGAAGTTTTCAGAAAAGAATTTCTGTACTAAAGGACGCACATAAGAAGAGCCCAGTTTACCTTTGGTCTGCCCTTCAAATTGAGGTTCAGGGACACGCACTGAAACGATGGCTATGAGACCTTCCTTACAGTCATCACCGGTGATTTTGGTACCTTTTTCTTTGGCATTGGCATTTTTTGCGATGTAGCTTGCCATAGAACGTGTAAGACCGGCTCTAAAACCTGCTTCGTGCGTACCACCCTCAGCTGTTTTAATGTTGTTGACAAAAGAGAGTGATTTTTCAGAGTCTGCGTCGCAGTACATCAATGCGATATCGATCTCAATATCATCTGATTTACCCTGAAAGAACTGTGCTGAGGAAAGAGGTTCTTTGGTATTCATATCTTCAACAAACTGTTTGATACCGCCTTCAAAATGGTAGAGCTCTTTTGTCCCATCACGCTCATCTCTAAAATCAATCGTGATCTTTGGATTCAGATAACAAAGTTCTTTGAAACGCTTCATCAAAATTTCTTTTTGGAAGGTGACACTTTCTGTAAAGATACTGTCATCAGGCCAAAATTCTATTTTTGTCCCTTTTTTTCGTGTATCCCCAGTGATGGCTAGTGCTTCTTGAGGAATACCAGCCTTAAAAGACTGTTGATGTATCTTCCCATCACGATTAACGGTAAGATCCAGATCTTTGGAAAGGGCATTTACAACAGAGACACCCACCCCATGAAGACCACCGGAAACTTTATAGGTGTCTTTGTCAAATTTACCACCCGCATGTAACACGGTTAGTACAACAGTTGCGGCAGATATCTTTTCAGTAGGGTGTTCAGCTACAGGAATACCACGGCCATTATCTTCAATGATCGCTGAACCTGCTTTGGTCAGTGTGACTTTAATGGTGTCACAAAATCCTGCCATCGCTTCATCGATCGAGTTATCGACGACTTCATACACAAGATGATGAAGTCCTTTCGTAGAGGTATCACCGATGTACATTCCCGGTCTTTTTCTTACCGCTTCAAGTCCTTTAAGGACTTTGATATTACTAGCACCATATTCTGCCATATTGAGACTCCATTTTGTGGGGGTATAAGTATATATATTTTAGCTAAAACTAGCTTAGATAATGCGTGTTAAGCGCAGGATGAAGGGTTAAGAGAGATGAAAAGCAGAAGAGACAGAACTTCTTTGTACTATATACTTTGTCGATGAGACTAAAGAAGTGTGCCGCTTTGTTGTTTTTTGGTGCTGACAATGTCAATGTCATCGGGGTCTATAAAGTGTTTTTTTTCATAGGCTTCGAGTGCATATCGTCCTATCATGGCGGCATTATCTGAGCAGTATTGCAGTGGTGCTACATGAAGGGTTTTCTTAAACGTGTCACAGAGAGACTGGTAGGCATTTCGTATATAGTTATTGGCAGATGCGCCACCTACGATAGCAAAGTCTTTGATGGGTTCTTTGGCAAAAATTTTTTTGCTTTTTTGAAGCAAATGAAGTTTGACTGATTTTTGAAATGAGGCAGAGAGATCTGCACGATCCTGTTCACTCATATTCTTTCCCTACCCCCTAGTGCTTCTACCTGAAGTCTCACGGCATTTTTAAGCCCTGAGAGTGAGAAGGCGATGAGAGGTGAATTACGTAAGGGTACAGGAAGGTTAAAACGGTTTTCGTCTCCTTTGAGTGCAAGTGCTTCTATGAGCGGTCCGCCAGGATAGCCTAACCCCATCATTTTGGCACACTTGTCAAAGCTTTCCCCCACGGAGTCATCTATACTGGTAGCCAAGATTTCCATATGTTCAAAACTTTGCACTTTTATCACTTGTGTGTGACCTCCTGAGATGAGAAGTACAAGCAGAGGCATGACAGGTTCTTTTTCTATAAAAAGAGAGTATATATGCCCTTTTAGGTGATGTACGGGTATCAACGGTATGTCAAGTAAACTACTTAAGGTTTTTGCCATAGCGATACCCTCAAGCAAGGTCACCCCAAGTCCAGGCTGGTTGGTGACAGCAATGGCTTTGAGCTTTTCAAAGTAAGGTTTGGTTTCTTGCAGTATTTGAGGAAGTGCAACAGCATGTAGTCTGGAGGCAAGTTCCGGGACGACTCCCCCATAACAGGAGTGCTCTGCCTCTTGAGAGATCTTTTTATGATAGAGCACTTTTTTTGTGGCAATTTCAGTAATGGCGATGGAGCTGTCATCGCAGCTAGATTCGATGCTTAAGATCATGGTCTGTCCAATACAAGTTTTTCTATTAGTTCCCATTTTCCGTAACCACTGTCAGCATTGATATGACCAGCATCTTTGATAACAGTTAAGGGAATATCATACTCTTTTGCCATGCTTTGCGCTTCTTCTATCTGGATGTATGGGTCATTGTCAGAAATAATCATCTGTACTTCTTTGGCATAGAGGTTTTCTGGTAGTTGACAAGGGAAAAAGGTTTTGATGGTATCTACTTCAGTCGTAAGGCTTGGAGGTGAGACCATAAAAAGTCTTTTGACTTGAGGTATCTCTTTCATAGCTGATTCATGACAGAGCCAAAACCACAGTGTATTGGCCAAAGAGTGGCACACGATAGTATCTGGCTTAAAATCTTCAAGTATCTCTTTGAGTTGTTTGACCCATCTGTTTTTAGAGGGGAAGTGACAGTTGTCAAGCAAAGGGAAAGAGACTGTTCCATACGCTTTGGCGATAGTGGCAGCTAATTCTGCTTGCCAGTGTGGTGCATCGCTTCCTCCCCAGCCATGAAGGATGAGGACTTTATCGTTGCTTGACATACGTTCTTACCTCTTTATCTATTTCGATGATCTCTTCTATGTTTGATGCTTTAACAGATTCAAATTTTTTATAGGCATCTAACACGATGTCGCTCATTCCAAAAAATGAACATTTCTCTTTTTGAAATTTGAGGATAGCCTCTTCGTTGGCGGCATTCACTACAACGCCCAAATGAGGATGATTTAAAAGGTGTTCTTTGATGTTCCAGATGGGGTAACGTGCTGCTTCAATAGGTAGAAATTCCAAGGCACCTATGCCAAGTAGATCAGTCGGAGGTAAGATCGCTTCTTCGACTTTTCCTCTTAATGCAAAAGCGATAGGCAATTTCATATCGACGCCTGCAAAGTGAGCAGTGGTAGAGCCGTCGGTAAATTCTGTAAGGGCATGGATGATCGACTTTTTTTCTATCACTGCATCGACACTGTTGGTGTCAAAGAGCCATTTGGCTTCTAAGAGTTCAAAGAGTTTGTTGGTCATCGTGGCTGAATCGATGGTGATCTTGTTTCCCATAGACCAGTTGGGGTGCTTGAGCGCATCTGAAAAAGTAGCCTCTTTCATTTTCTCCAATTCCCAGTCTCTAAATGCCCCGCCACTTGCGGTGATGTAGAGTTTGGAGACAGGACGTTCATTCATCAAGTACCATAATCCAAAATGCTCAGAATCGATGGGTGTGATGAGTGACATGTCTATAAACGCTCCTGCAACCACAAGAGACTCTTTATTTGCCAAAGCCACTCTTTTACCAAGCGTTGTGGCTTTGAGTGTTGGGGCAAGTCCTGTGTATCCTACAAGGGCATTGACAATAGTATCGCTCTTAGACATCTCAATGAGTGTCAAAATGCCTTGGGTTCCACAGAGTACATTGGGATGATTGACTTTTGCTTTGTCTGCTTCGTTTGCGATAGCGACTATCTTGGGCTGATGTACTTTGATCTGTTGATTGAGAAGATCGATGTTGTTCCCCGCTACCAGTGCTTCAATGGCAATATTGTAGCGTTTGGCAATAATGAGGGTGTTGACACCTATGGAACCTGTGGAACCGAGTAAAACGATGCTATGATTCATCTGTAAGACTTTATAGAAGGATTCGTCATTTGGGCTTTGCTCATTTTACGTCCCCTTATATAAAAGATCTGAGTGCGATGACCATGATAACTGCGGCAAAGAGATAACCGTCTATTCTGTCTAAGATACCGCCATGCCCAGGAAGTAGATCACCAGAATCTTTTACACCCGCTTCACGTTTAAGGTAAGACTCAAAAAGGTCTCCAAAGACGGAAGCTACAGCTGTCACAAAAGTCACGATAATGGCGATCCACAATTCAACAACATAAAGTCCTGCAAACGTACCTGCAATAGTGGCTATGATAATACCACCAAACACACCTTCGAGTGTTTTGTTTGGAGAGGTGTCTGAAAATTTTGTTTTACCTATGGTTTTACCTGTGAAAAATGCACCCACATCGGTAACTGCTACAGTCACAAGAAGCCAGAGCATAGACGCGATACCAAAATCCTGATAGAGAATAAGAAAAAAGAGTATGCCACTCACAGGGTAAAGAAAAGGCAGCAGCAATCTTTTATCAAAATTATGAAAATAGGCAAGAGAGGAAGCAAATATCACTGCCATAAAAAAGAAGAGGTCATCAGGATTTGGATAAAAATATGCCACGATCCACAAGAGTGCTGCCCATACATACATCGAAGAACCCGTCAGTTTGAAAAGTTTCATGGCTTCATAAAAGGCAAACATATATACCACACCTAAAAAAGCCCACATGACAAAAAAGTTATCTACCCAGCCGATGAATCCTACAAGTGCGAGTAGTCCAATGCCTGTAAGCCATCGTGCCTGATAGTCTGTAAATATTTTTGTCATCATGATGTCCTCGTGTTTTAGTGAAGAATATTATAGCACGCTTTGGATTAGAAGGGACTAGACTCTAATCTCTATACCTTCTTTTGTGACCCTTATAGTGTCATATTTGTTGTAAAGTACATTTGCGCCTTCTTGTACTTTAACAAATTTACGTTTGGTGTAATCTACTTCATAGTCACCGGGGTTTTTCACCGAAAAATCTACACAAAGTTTTGCTGCAGCGTGTAGTACGGAGTCAGGCAGGTTTTGCTTGTCGGTTCTGATAATGACATGGCTTGAAGGGACATCTCGTACGTGCATCCAGAGGTCATTGGCTTTTGCCGTCTCTAAAAGCTTTTGGTTCTCTTTACTGTTTCGACCTACGAGGACCTTATAGTTCTCTATCCAAAAAAGTTCACCTTCTCTAAGACGCTCTTTTTTCCGTTGAGACTTTGCACGTTTGGGCACAAGAAGTTCAAGTTCATAAGGATCTTTGGCTTGTTCAAGCGCATAATAAATGTTGTCATAGAATGTTTTTTTACTTTGGAGGTTTTCTTTTTCTATATGTACATTTTTGGCTTTGTTTTGCGCCCGTTTTGCGAGGTTGAAAAAATAATCGCTCATACGATTGACTTTGATGTTCTTAGGCAGTTTAATCGTAATCTCCTGACCTTCAAAATCATAGGTGGTTAACTTCGTGTCGTAAGGTTTAATCTGGTAGAGATTTGCGAGGATCAGGTTCGCCCAGCTTTTGTACTCTTGCGCTTGGAGTGCAAGACTCTCTTCGTTGGGTAGTTTTTCCAAAAGGTGCGCCAGCTTTTCACTCTTTTTTTCCGTAACAGCCAGTTTTTGTTTTTTTGATTCTAAGAGTTTTTTGGCCTGTACTTGTGTGTATTTTTCTTGCAGATACGCATCTATATTTTCTACCTCTTTGCTTTCTTCTGTCCGCTCAAAAGGAGGGATCGCAAGCAGTTGCATACCTGGACGAATTACACGAAAAGAGCTGTCTGCATCAATGTGTCTGAGGGCTTCTATGATGACTTCGTTATCATCGATCAGTATGGCATTGGTGTTTTTGCCTGTAAATTCAAGTTGTAAGTAAACAATTTTGTCTTTGTAAGAACTTTTAGGGGCAAGTGTCAAGCGTAATATACGGTCTGCATCAGGAACTTCAACGGCGATGATTTTGCTCGCAGACAAAAGTGTATGAAGCAGGGTGTCAAAAGGTGCATGGTAGCCTTGAAGCGGTCTTTGAGAAGGTGCTTTGTAAACAAAACTGTGTCCTCTGGTCATGTTGAAAAAGTAGCTGTCATTTTTGTCGAATACCAACTCTAAAGTATTGTCCTCTACACGTCTGGCTCGACTGATAAAAGAGAAGTCATTGAGACGTTTGGCGATGGCTTTGAGTTCGTATAGTTTCATGAAAGGATCTCCTTTTTAAGGAGCAAAGCCCCTCAAAAATTCCTCGCACTTTTGACTAAAGTCTTATGCGGGAGGCCACTCAATGACTTCTCGTAAAAGCTACACCCTTGGTGAGAGAATTTGTTTTATGTATAAGTGAAATTCTAGCATAATTTTTTTTCGCTATAATTCGCCCAATAAAAAATATGAATTTTCCAAAGGATAATAGATGGCACAGACTATGACAGAAAAGATTTTCTCAGAACATGCAGGGCGTGAAGTGCATGCTGGGGAGATCGTTAGAGTAGATATAGATATGATCATAGGGAATGACATTACCACACCTATCTCCATTAGAGCATTTGAAGAATCCGGTGCCGCAAAAATGGCAAGACCCGATAATTTTTGTATCGTGATGGATCACTATATCCCAGCCAAAGATATCGCTTCCGCGAATCAGGCAAAGATTTCCAGAGAGTTTGCTTATAAACATGATATGAAGTACTTTTTTGATGAAAAAGATATGGGTATTGAGCATGCTTTGCTTCCTGAAAAAGGACTTGTGCTCCCCGGTGATGTGATCATCGGTGCAGATAGCCATACTTGTACGCATGGTGCGCTTGGTGCATTTTCGACAGGTATGGGAAGTACAGACCTTTCGTTTGGGATGATCACGGGAGGTAACTGGTTTAAAGTACCAGAGACGATTAAAGTAGAGTTGACAGGTAAGCCAGGGGAACACATTTACGGCAAAGATATCATTTTGGAACTTATCCGTCAGATAGGTGTAGATGGTGCTCTGTATAAAGCCATCGAGTTTACAGGTGAAGCGATAGCGTATTTGGGGATGGCAGACAGATTTTCCATTGCAAATATGGTCATCGAAGCAGGGGCAAAAAATGGTATTTTCGCAGTCGATAACGTAACATTGGCATATCTTGAAGAGAGAAAAGAAGTCAATGGTGGCTTAAGGGCTGAACCTAAAATTCATGTTGCTGATGCCGATGCTGTGTATTGTCAAGAGATTACTATAGACACAGCGGCACTTTCACCGGTGATTGCGTATCCTTTCTTGCCGTCAAATGGTAAACCTGTAGAGCAAGCAGTAGCTGATGATTTAAAGGTGGACCAAGTCATGATAGGCTCATGTACGAATGGTCGTATAGAAGATTTACGTATCGCTGCGCAGATCATGAAAGGCAAAAGAGTGGCACGTCACACACGTATGATCGTCACACCAGCTACACAAAAGATACTCCTTCAGGCACAGCATGAAGGCTTAATGGACATTCTCATTGAAGCAGGTGCAGTTGTTTCTAACCCAACATGTGGTGCTTGTCTGGGTGGCTATATGGGTATCTTGGGTGATGGAGAGCGTTGTGTTGCTACGACCAACCGTAACTTCGTGGGACGTATGGGAGCAAGAACATCAGAGATTTACCTTGCAAACTCAGCCGTTGCTGCAGCTTCAGCGATAGCCGGGAAGATCGTAGATCCCAGAGAGATTTAAAATCCTGCATTTGGATCAAATCCAAATCCACCACTAAAATCAGGTGTCCCAAAACTTTGTGTGGCAAAGCTAGGGTCACTATAGCCTTCTTGGACGGAGCGGCTTCTTAGCATCGTGATATCCATTTTGGGGTCTATGCCTTTGGGGCATACTGAGGTACACTCTCCACATAAGGTACAGTCCCATACACCATTACTTTGCACACGATCTACGATACCTTTGGCACTACCTTCACGTTTATCTACACTGTAACGGTACGCACGTGTGAGTGCGAAAGGCCCCAAAAAATCTGGGTTGACTGCATACACAGGACAAGCAGAATAGCAAGAGTCACAAAGGATGCAGTCTGTTTGTGTTTCTGAGCGTTTTGCGTCACTTTGTGTCAGTGAAGCTTCTTGTGCATTGTGTAGCCACGCAGTACTTTTAGAAAGCGTTTCTTTGGCTTTGTGTTTGTCTACTTTGAGGTCACGCAGTACAGGGTGATAGTGTAAGGGTTCTATGACATCATCAGGTTGTACTTTGTAGGCACAAGCAAGTTCTTCTCTTCCGTTTACACGTACCGCGCACGTACCACATACAGAAGCACGACAGCCTGCAGAAAAAGTCAATGACGCATCCTGTGTCTCTTTGATGTAAGTAAGGGCATTTAAGAGTGGAATCTCTCCCTCAGGTAGCGTATAGTCCTGATGGGTGTTGGTATCTGATCGAAGAATCTTTATGTGCATATCTCTTCCTTTTTCCATTGCAAAACGATATGTTTTTGAAACGCTTCATTTTCACGCTCAAACCCGACTTTATAGTGCGCGCCACGGCTTTCATCTCTGGCGATGGCTGAGGAGATGATAGTAGGCGCTAAAAGCAGGGCATTTTGAAACTCTAAAAACTCTATGAGGTTTTGGTTGTTGGCTCGGTTCTTGTCTGCTATGCCCATTTTTTCTTGGCTGACTTGCATAGAGATGACTTCATTAAGTGCCTCATCAAGCTGTTCATTTTCTCTGACAATACCAACTTTTTCATAAAAAAGTTTTCCAATCCTCTCTCTATGAGGATAGAAATTGAGAGGGTCAGGTTGAGAGAAGAGTGCTTCTATGGCTTGGGCATCTTTTTGTTGTTGGGTATTATCTGTTGGTTTGTTGCTCGCATACACAGCGTGTTTGTAGGCATTTTCACCTGCGAGTTTTCCAAAAGCAGT
>JGI11705J14877_10000446_pt1 | contig 25882 bp, 23 predicted proteins | sample Etolaghawater15m_FD_14877 | JGI IMG/M metagenome (IMG submission 14877)
AGTGTCAACTACCATTTTCGCCTCTATGAGAATATAGGAACAGGAAAGCCCTTTTTGCAACTTACGTATATTTCACCATCAGTACCTTCTTCAAGCTCTCCACTGGCCATCTTATCTGATATTTCTCTTACGGGCATTAGCTCTCTCTCTAGGTGTCGATTATAGTAGTGGAACCGTCAGTAACAATAGACGATCCATCAATAATTATAGTGTATCCTGTTCCTGTGTACTCTGCCCTGCATGTAGTCCAAGGCCCTGCATAATCACCCTCAATCCTTCTTATAGCTGACATATAGTTCCCGACTACAGGTACCCCTCCTAAATCTAATGATCCAAACGTGCCTAGTTCTACATCTACAGTAGACCCTAAGTATATTATGTCATTAGTATCTGTGTTCTTTACTAAAACCTCTAATTCATCTCCTATATTCACCCCAAGCCAAGCAAGCCATACATTGGTGCCAGTGAATGATAGTATACATTGGGGTACTTCTGTTATAAGATTATCACATATGTACTCAGGAACACAGGCTGTAGCTATGTCAGCAGGTTCACAAGGAGATCCATCACCTCCGGTACAAGGGCTTACTACTCTACCTCCACAACTCATGTCTTTATACCGAAGTTAAGCAGTGTACAGGATGGTTGAGTGACTCCTACATGGTCTTGTATAACAGGAGTATGGCCGCCATTCTCCCCTATAGAAGCTGTATGACCATGAGCACCGGCGGCTCCAGAAGTAGAAGCTACGTCATTAGCTACAGTAGTTGTAGGGCTACTGTAGTTAGCGTTAGTGTATCCTGCGGCAGACACACTGTGAGTATGATTACCTACAGAGTTAACTGAAACGGAATGACTGTGATTAGCTACAGCATCTGCTACATGCCCGTGAGTCCCTACGCTACCCTCCTCTAGAGTTCCTGTGTCAGTCCCGTTACTGTTCTTCATAAAGTTTACAGCAGGAACATCAAAGGTGTTACCTGGGGTACTTCCGAATAAAGCCCCTAGAGCTGGGTAAGTATCGTAATCATATGTAGCCCCCATAGGTATATACCCAGCAGGAAGAGTATCAAAAGGCCATATAAGGATAGAACCAGTTATAGAGGAGCCGGCCTGAGTCTGTAGCTCATATGCAGTCTCTCCAGCATTAACTATAAGAACTTTACCGGTCTGACCTGATAGGTCTTCTGGAAAGCGCTTATCATTATCGACATATTTTCTAGGGTCTACAGCCATTGTTTTCTCCGTTAAACTACACTAGTTATAATTCCGTCAACTATGGTTACGGTATCACCATCCCCATTAGTGAACGATCCTGACCACCCTAAGGTTAGTGGGTGTATTTTAGCTATCTCTTCACGAAGATTAATCGCTGGAGAGTATGTTACAGCCTCATTAGCAGAACCGAGCAAGTAAGACTCACTATTATAACTAATAGAACTAATATCTTGGCTGGTAAGGTTAGCGTCTGAAATATCTCCAACATTTATTAATCCCTGTATTTTACAGGCTCCACTGTCTGTTCCTACAAGAGTGGAGTCTGTATATTCATTATAGTCAAGCGCTAGTACGTTGGAAGAAGGAAGAGTACACTTTGCACCTTCTTCAAATAACTTCTTCTCTTCGTTGTATATGTCGAGAATCTCTTGGTCTGTTGGGGCTGTTGCTGTTAATCGCCATAGGGCTATACTACCTGTCTCTAATGCAGTTGCCTTTGTTGCGAAAACACCAAGAAACAATAGTGCGCTTGCGTTATCTAAATTAACGGTATCGGCCGCTGAATATTCATTGACACCATTGAAAAATATAGATGTAACCCCAGATTCTCTTTTAACGGCTGCAAATATAGTGCTGTTAGTTGAGGCAAGTGATGTTGACACAAAATTGCTTGTTCCGTTATAATAAGCCAATGCACCTGTATTCCTTACAGAGAACCGCATTTCAGCTCCAGATACTGTAACATCAGCTCTATGTAAGATCTCTCTCGTAGCTGGTGGTAAGGATGATAGTTGTAACCACCCCATAACACAAAAGTCACCAGTACCAAAGTCCAGATCAGCAGTATAAGGTTGCTCAATGTAGTTATCAGTAGAGAAGCCAGAGTAAGCCACAAGCTCTGCTCCGGTTGCTACAGGTGCCTTGGTAAGCTCACCGACTACTTGGAGATCATTATCCTTTACGCAGCGGTCGGCTACGTCTATGGACTCTACTACTACATTGTCTATATCACCATTAAAGTCTTCATAACCTTGTATATAGAAGAGTATACCATTCCCGCCCCCTTCCAACACTTCAGTATATGTGCCATCTGCTGTTCTTGGTGTACCTATACCAACATCATCTGCAGAAGCACCTACTAAGACCCTTACTGTACCAGCAACATAATTGCTTATTGTGAATGTGACACGATACTTTGTACCTACTTCTATGTTACAGCTTTGACGAAGATAACAATTACCCCCTGTCTGGGTGCCATCTAAAGAAGCTACTCCAGACGCTATAACCCAACCTGGGCTCCCACTTCCTGAGGTATTCCAAGCCCGATCAGAGGAGAACTCCCCGTTCTCCACTAGGTTCTGGACTGCTTTTACTGTTATATTGTCATAAAAGTTATGACCTCCATCAGTCAGTTGTCCGTTAGAACACCACACTGAACATGCGGTTGTAGTTGCTTTGAAGGTAGCTGTTAATGTGCCAGAGGGGTCTGTACCTGCGACAGAGGTCAAGAAGCTACCACCCGTGGCAGTGTCTCTAACTCGCAACCCTGCTTCTGTAAGAGTGCCTAATTCGTAATCTAAGGATACTGTGTACACTTGCCCTATTACTGTAGCTATCGCCTGGTATCCAGCTCCGTAAAAAGCTCCGTAATTAGTCACCTTTAACCTTTGGGTATCAACGGTCAGTGTAGCTGATGCAGCAGTCCACCCTGTAGTATCAGTATCAAAGGTACCATTCTCCACAAGCTCCGTGGTAACATCAGTACCAATACCACCAGCAACAGTATCAGCAAGAGTCGCCAAGCGGATATCACCTTTCATCCAGCCAGTGTTGTACTCGTCGGTTATGTAGGCTACTGAGCCTTCTGCTGGAGTTGTTGGGTTTTCTTTCAGGAGTGTTAGGCCTTTTGTATGTCCCATTGACTTGTCATTTGATACAGAGGACAACAAAGTGTCAGCAGACCCTGTGTCTCCGCCAATAAAAAACAAGTCAGGGGTATTCGATAGTATCTCATAATTTGTGTAAAACGCCAGTGAATTACCCTTAGCATAGTAGTATGTCTCAGTAATATCAGATGTTGGTATTGCATATACATGGCACATGTTTATACTAGTTCCAGCATCATTCCCATGTGCCACTCTGATATTATTAGCATTATCGAATGTAATATGGTGTGATTTACTTTGATCCCACGTAATATCAACAACAGTCCCCACACCAGCAGGGCCATCAATAACACTCACGCCACCGTCAGTAGCTACAGCGATCGTAGGCACAGCAATACCAGTTTCGGAATCTATGGGAGCATTGTCGAGTATGGTCATTGATACGTCGTTAGCTATGTTATTTACGATTACGAAAGTTGTATTTATCTGAGTCCTACCCCCGCCAACAGTATTCCTGCCTGATATTTGTAGGTCATACCGTGTGTATTCTGTGCTTCTAATCAAATGCCCATTATCGGTAATAAAGTTTATTATATTTAAACCTATTGTTGTAGTCCCTACACTCAAAACGCCATTAAGTGCAGATATAGTAGTTACCCCATTAGCGGTGGCGACGATCATATATGTGTCAGTAAATAATGATGCAAACCGGACATTGAACACCATCCACATAGGAGCAGCAGGATCAGTAAGATCAAAGATTGTAACCTTGTTAGTCTCAGCAACAATAGCAGCAACGGCAGGGAACTTACGCGTCTTTCCCCTTGTAGCGGTGTTCAATGTCTCATTGTACCATGAGAGATCTTGGCATCGATCACGCCATGCGCCACCGTCTGAATCTTTGGTTGTGTCGTAGATGAAGGTATCTACAGTAGCCGCTGTAACTAGTGTTTCTGCTATCTCAGCTATATTAATATCTGCTGCACTGGCTTCCGCATCTAAGGCGCTTTGCAGAGAGTCAGCAGCACTAGCAGCAGACTCAGCAGCACTTGTAGAGCTATCCCCAGCGCTACTTAAAGAGTCAGCAGCGCTACTCAGGGACTCGGAAGCACTGGCAGCAGACTCAGCAGCACTGGCAGCAGACTCAGCAGCACTGGCAGCGGATTCGGCAGCGCTACTCAGGGACTCGGAAGCACTGGCAGCAGACTCAGCAGCACTGGCAGCAGACTCAGCAGCACTGGCAGCGGATTCGGCAGCACTACCTTCAGCGTCCACTAGTGCTGCTGCGATATCGTCATGTATTCCTGATATATCGTATGTGTTAATGCTAGTTATGTCTATTTCATCTCCTACGTCTGCTGGGGAGATTAAGGTAAGTACAGAAGCAGCTACTTCACTGTTCAACGTGTAGTCTTCATCAAGCCTAAGCTTTCTGGAGTTCATAAATACGAATATGTTATCTTCAGCCGTAGGTTTTGTTATAGAGAAATCAGTCTGTCCAGCAGAAGCAGTATAGAAATCTGTACTTATAGCATCGCTACGCTCCCCTACAATGATAAGAGAAGCGGCTTCAGCCGCCGATTCTGCAGCACTAGAGGCTGATGCTGTAGATTCTGCGGCACAGTTAGCGGCGTTGTTCTCGCTAAGAGAAGCATTACTTTCTGAGCTTGCAGCGTTGTCTTCTGAGGACTTAGCTGCTGCTTCACTGGATGCTGCATTTGTCGCACTATCAGACGCATTAGCCTCGGACTGTGCTGCCTGTGATGCTAGGTCTTCTACATACCCTACATCAAAGGCTAATAACCAGTAACCTAACGCCAAGTCGTCCTCAAAAGAGTCAGAAGATGTGTGATTACTAAGAGCTACATACCAGTTAGAGTCCTCTCCTTGTACTAAGTCACTTACAGCATATTCTGTATACCCCAACCACGTACCTCTCCATGCGGCTCTAACATAGTTACTAGATATAACTGACCGCAATTCTTGTATGATGAGAATAGCCCGGTCTAAGTCGATTTCTAGCAACTCGGTGTTGAAAGAGCTATTATTAACCCAATCTGTCGGCTGCTCAACTACGGTATCTCTACGTATTTCGAGGGTTCCTCCAGAGGGCTCAGAAAGTACTGTAACAGTTCCTCCAGCATCCCCATCGCCTAGGAGTGTGACGGTATAATCTAAGGCTTCTCCCTGTGCTAGTACAGTTCTCTCTCCGTATACGTCAAGTATAGCCACCTCAAGGTCGCCAGAATCCAACACCCTAAATGGGAAGTCATAATCATTGGGGCCTAAGTAGGCGTAGGTTATTAAAGGCGCTTGCCCTGCTGGTACAGTCATTAGTTACTCCTTAAACGGTTATGATAATTTTGCTTAGTCCCTTTAACCCGTTGGCCTATAGAAAATTGGGGAGAATACAAGAGCTCTTGCTTAGCTCGTTCTGCATAGACATTCATAGCGTCTTTAAGGTACTGCTCTTTCCCTAAGACCGACATACGCTTATACGCCTTTGATTTAATTCGCTTAGCTATAGTGTCCCTCAGTGGGCTAGCCCCGCGCACGCCTTTGCCAATCCATATCTGGTATTGCATAAACTCTTCGGGGGTCATTCTTATAGCTGTATCTCCCGCCATTATTGTCCGGCGGCGCTCAGGAAATTCTAGTCCTATTTTTCGCATCTCGACAGATACCGGGTCTTTGCCCGTAGAGGCCTCTTCGTATGAGGGGTCTAAAAAATGGTCGTACCTTATAGGGTCGCCCCATACACTTATTTTGTTAGCGACGCTAGTGGACAGCCCCGGTAACTTTGCAAGGACAGCGTCAAAAGAATTAGTGATATCTTTAATGTTAGGGTCTATAGCCTTAGTAACTTCTTTCTTGACGACATTAGGAATAAAGCCAGTGCCAAATTTTGAGGCATATACCTGTAAGGCCCGAGCATCCCCTTCCTTGGAGGAGTCAGAAAGAGCGGTGAAAAACTGGCTCATAGTGGATAGCCAGTGTTCGTCGAAGATAACATCAGCAGTATAGAATAAAGCCTCGGAGGCCAGCCTAGTTAAATGGTATTGGCCATCTGGGTCGTTCTCCTCGTCTATATTAGACATAGCTGTCTGGATTCGCGCATAAATTTTGAGCGAAGGGCCTATCGGTCCCAATAAGTCTATCTTAATGCGCTTATCGCCTATTCTTATCGAATCAGGGGTATGCCCATCCTTTTCCCACAAGTCACGAGCTTGTAAGTTGGAGGGGGGGTCTCCATCCATACTGTCCCCTAGGGTATAGAATAGTCCGGTTAAGAGCATAGTTCCCGCAGCCATGCGCCCTAAGGCTTCGTCCGCGGCACTGCCGCCTTCTTTAAGTGCGGCCCATGTGAGGCTCTTAGGATTAAGCAAAGGCGCTGGGGTCATTCCGGCTCCGTAGCTTATTAAGTTCACCATGGTACGACGGAAAGGTACTAGCCAGCGCATCCCGGGTAAAGTATGCCCTTTCTCAGCCATAGCTTTTTCTATAGCCGTAGTTGGCCTATTTGTAAAAGTACGACGATCAGCATCTGCAACGCCCTTAGCGGCGATATCAGAGTCTACGTTATCTAGGGCCGCTTGCTTCAGAGCTTTAAATCTTTCTTGTATCTGTACTCGGCTAGCTGGATTACCGGAGTCGCTGAACTCGTTAACGGCTTCATGCATTGCTCGTTTAGCCACTTCGGCGCGGTAGTTAATAATCTTATACACTTCATCCATTCTGGCCAGTGCTCCACCAGGTATATTAACGAAATTACCCAGCCAATCAAGGCCTTTATTTAGAATATAGGAGTCTCCGTTTCCCTTTATAGCTCTATGTTTGCGTTCAATTTTCGCTTGCTTCGCTAGGGCCTCTGGAATATTCATTTTAGCTAAGGCTTCTTCAGATGACCCGTGCAGCCCAGCCTTACCGAACCGTATGCCTAAGAACTCGAAAGCCTCTTTGAATCCTTCACCAATTCCTTGAGCCTCCGCGAATGCTTCCATAAAAGTAGTACGCTCGGCCTCGGAGTTCCAGAATTTCGATCTGGCTTTGGAGAACCCAGCTGCGAACATAGTTTCAAATACCCTGGTAGAAACTGGCACCATATTGGACACGGCGTTAACCCCCTGGGTACTCGGGGCGGATAACAGTGCATTTACATAATACTCGTAAACACCGTCTAACGCCTTAGCTGCAGTAGATGCCGGCTGCTCTGGCCCGCCAGCTAAGCCTTCGCGGTCAAGGGTATTTAACAGCGATTGTAGGTCGTTAGCCTCTACGACAGCTTTACCGCAAGGGGTAGATGCTAATTGCTTAATAGTCATTTGTTACAGCCCTCGGTTAACAGAGTATGCAGGCGGCGCTGCTCTTTATACAGATTGGTCATACCTGGGCTCTCCAAGTCGTTGAAGCGTTTTAACAGCCCCGCCTTCAATTTATGCGTATGCAAGTCATTAAACATCTCGGCATTAGCGGCTAAGCCAATGGCGCTTGGCGCGCCGGTAGAATCTAGGGGCATTACCTTATTAGTTACTTCCATAACCCTGGCCAGAAGCTCAGTGTTGCTATTTCCATATAAGTTCATTTCTCCTAGGGCTTCTATGGAAGCCTTAGAGGCTTTACCACCTGTTAAGCTAGATGCCATCAGGTTGTAAATACCCCGTAATTTAGCCCAAGCTACGGCTGCGGGTAAGTCAGCAGGGTTCGAAGCTAGCCCTTTGGCTGTTTGGTCCATTTGCTGTACAACGTCCTTCATTACTAGGGCTATTCGCTGTACCATATCAGCTGAGTGCTTGGTACTAGCTTCTAGCCCAAAGGTTCTCCCGATATCTATTAGAGGGGCCGCAGACTTAATCGTAGTAGTAATAGTCTTTCCTTTGACTTGCTGGGTAATAGGTTTATCTAACCTCATGAATAACCCATTAATGTCATCCAGGGTATTTATACGCCATATATTTAGCTTCCCGGACCCGCCAGCCGCAGAGGCATCCCACAAGTCGTCCGCGAACCGTACGCCGAAGTGGTCTTCGATATATATCACTTTCGCATTTAAAGCGTCATCGTCTAAGTCTAATACTACTCGCCCGATGCCTTCAAATGACGCTGGGCCGGTTGATCTCTCTCGAGGTTTAGAAATAGGCCCCTCGATATTTGTATCGATTATTCGACCGCCCATGGGAACCCCAGCAATATCTGCAACTTGTCCAGCCTGGGCGGCGTCGCTATAAATTTCGCTGTTCGCAAGAAATTCCGCCGCTTCGTCGTAAGACTCGCCTGCATCTTCCATACGTTGCGCAATTGCAGTATCTATCTTCTCCGCGTCGGTTGGGCCTTTACGAGTAAATTGCTCGTATTCCCATAAGGCTTTGGTTCTTACCTGATTTTCACTAAGCCTCGTGGTCAGGCCTAGCCTGTTAGTGCCAGCCAGCATGTCGCCAAAGGCTAGATATGTCCGCTTGGCATAAGGGCCGTAGTTTGTGCCTTCTAACACCTTAATATCTTTCAGGATATCGTTCCGCATTACTGCGATGCGCTCTACCATGCTGTTATAGTACTTGTTAGATTCGCCTTCGCCCATGCGCTGAGCAGTCACATCGAACATCTGCTTTAAAAACGCAGTTCGCTGCGCTTTATAAGCCTGTAAGGCCCCGCTCATTAAATAAAACTTGGCGTCTTTTTCTCCCTCCGACTTCTTCTGCTTGTCAAACCAGCCAGGGTTTGTGACCTCCATCTCGTCGAACGCATTCTTACCGCGCAATACATCTTCAGGTAACAGATTTACTGTAGTATCCACGTGGTCGCTTGATATTCGGCTTGGAGCAGAATCCTGATATGTGTAGCCAGTTACTCTACTGTCATTCCAGCCGTATAGCTTAGCAATAGCTTCAATTTCCGAGTCTGGTAAGGCCTTAACCATAATATAGCTATTGCTAGCTTGATCCCATACCTCGGTATCGACTTTTAGCCTATCTGCCGCGGGAAAGTCTGGGCGGACCCCGCGCCCATGGAATACCTTCCGCTGGGGAGACCCCCAGTATTTAAACTTACTGGCCAGCATATTCATAACCGAGGCCCGGTCCACAGCTGCCGGGTAATTTATAGCAGGTACGAATTTAGGCGGAATAACTTTTTCGGCCGCGGGCAAAGGTACCTGGTTAGGCATATCGCTTTGTAAGACTATGCCAGTCCCGTCTTTTGTAAATACGAGATGGTCTGTTATATCCCAGTCTTTGTACTGGTACGGCGATGTAGTATCGCCTACCCGCTGTTCCCGGCGTATAATACTACCTGGAGCTACTTCATAACGATCTTCAGCCCCTGAGAGGCCCCTAACATAACCAGCTCTCAACTGCGATACCCAGGGAGTCGCTTCGATTTGCTGGATGCGTTTCCAAGCTTCTGAATCTATAGCTTCGTCATATTGGCGTCTAACCCCAGCTTCTATGTCCGCGTATAATTGCTTAGCGGCTTTACCAGATATAGGGGTACCGGCTACACGTGCAGCTTTAAGCTGCGCGTTAAACAGGCCTACAACATCTTCTGTGAAGTCTTCATTTTTAGGACCGTACCAGCTAGCCTTAATTTTATCGCGAACAGCCCGGTATTTCGAGGCCCTTATTTTCTGCCCGAGTTCCGACACTGCCTCGGCGGGCCTAATAACTTCTGACTTCGGAGCGAGTGCATCTAGCCGATCTGCTGCGCTATCCTTTGGTATGCTAGGCATATCTGGGCTAACTAAGGCAGATGCGGCAGATGCGGCAGGGTTGTCTGGATTAACTGGGGAACCCGCGGCAATAGCTGATATCTTCGCTTCCAAAGAAGCCGCGGCTCCAGAGGCTTCTGGGCTCATGCCGGCCCCTTGGGCCTTAGCAATTGCTCGGCTATATACTTCGCGGGTATCTGGATCTCGCAGGTCTCCTTTAGCCACATCTGCCTTTAAAGACGCTAGGGCGCTATCAACTTGCTTAGCCGTTAAATTCATCTCCGGGATTACGGCACGGTCTGAGTACCTCATAGTCCGGTACGCATAGCTAGAGTAATAGGCGTCTTTCTCGGCGCGAGAAAATTTCTCCTTCACGACCTCTTCGACAGCTTCAGTGACGGTATCAGCTAGGCGCGGTGTGAAAGCCCCAGTAGCCAAGTCAGCCACTACTCCTGTGCCTACTCCGAACAAAACTTCGGCGGCTATGCCTACAAAAGGATGGTCTTCTGCAATTTCCTCAGCCCCTATTGTTGCGGCAAACTCTACGGGAGACCCTGCAGCAAAGGATTTCATGTACCGGGCATAGGTTTTAGTAGCATAGCCTCCAAGATATTTACCAGTAGCCCGCCGGGCTTGATTAACCGCCATAGCTCCGAGGGCCCCCATACCCGTAACTGCAAACTCCACGGGAGACGTAGTTTCTACTAAGCCCTTAGGATTCTGGCCAGATGCTATCGCTGCGGACATTTCGTCCCCGATACTCAAGAAATATTCTGCGGCGTCTTTGGAGGTTTCAAATAGGTTCGACCCAGGCAGACCACTATCTTTCCAGTCGCCTTTTTGGCGTACTATCGCTTCTGTAGGCGAGGCAACCTCCGGCGGTATTGCGTCATCTCCAGCGGCCTTTCGCAACTCCCGCTCAGGGCTCTCAGCCTCTACGGCTGATTCGAACTCGGCTTTAGCCGCCTCAGCTTCTTCGTTCAGCGACGGCCTAGGCATTACGGGTACAGATTCGGCCTTCGCAATCTCTGCCGGCGAGATAGCTTCAAAAGGCTGACCTGGCGTCGAGGCTCCGGACATAATAGCTTTGTCTGCCGCTACGGTTGCCTCGGCTTGCTGGCCCTCTTGACTAGCTCGTTGGGCCTCTATAGCAGCTTGAGTTTCAGCTTCCTTGCGTTGGACTTGAGCCTGGAGAGCCCCGGTTAAGTCTAAGCCTAAGGGCCCACTAGGGTCCAGCAAATCAATTATGTCTTGTTTGGCCTGAAAGCTATTCTGCATTAGTTGCGCCTTGTCGTTTAGTCTGTAGGATATACTGCTTTTGAAGATACAATTGGTACTTATCGCGTTTAATATCCCGTCGCATAGCTGAATCTTCCATCAACTTAGCGGCTACTTCTGCCGGATTCGCTGGGTCTAAGCCATACTTAGCTAAGAGGTCTAGCTCGGCGTACTTGTAGACTTTATCTAAATCAACTTCACCCAGTTCACGAGGAGCCAATTTAGTAATCGAAAGAAGCCCTCCGAAATTTAGCCCTGGAATAGCCCTTAAAGAAGCTTCAGGTATTCTGACCATAGATACGTTTTGTTTAGATAACCCTTGCGCTTCTAACTCCTGAAGCATCTCCGATTTTACTCGTAATACCGCAGTTGTTGCATTTTCTTTAGGGTTAGTACGCGAGTCGTCTAAGGCTTGATTGAACCGAGAAGACCAATAGGCTCTTTGGTCCGCTACAGCGCGCTCCATCGTCGCATACGCAATTGCCTCGTCGTCCTGATAAGCAAGATCCGTAGCTGAAGGTTTAGCTAAGCCGGGAGGAAGGCTAATCATGTTAGTTACGAATGCATTCGCTTCTTTTCGCTGCTGGGTTATATTCAATTTTCGATCGCTAAGCATTCGCGTATGAAGGGCTTGTCGATCTGCCGCGCTTACATAAACTGGTAATTCCTGGAACAATACGGCGTCAGGGTTATGTGTATATTCAGAAGCTAGTGCTTGCAGAGCTATATCAGCTCCTGGGTCTGACGGCCTTCCACTTACAAAATCATCAAACAACTTTTCATACTTAATCTGCTCAACTGGGTCGACTATACTGCCAATAGCAGATCGATTCCCTGTTGACATGGCGGACCGTAAGACGTTATGGTTATATATTTCTTCTTGAGCTTTATGGTCAGCTGCATTCTGTCGCGCAGCTGTAGAGATTCGAGAATTATGTGCTAGCATCGCGCTTTCGACCCTGCTTAAAGCAGCTGCAGTTTTCTGAGGGTCTACGTTACTTGCTACGCCTTGCATAACATACTCAGCAGCTAGAGCGAAGTTATTCAAATCGGCCTGCTGAGCCGCTGCCGATAGATAGGCGTCTTCTTTAAGGGCCCGCTTAGTTTTCTCAGCCAATTCGGGTTGCGCCGCGTAAAACACATCGACGCTTTCTAAGGTCTCGACTAGCTGAGCATTAAACTCAGCAGGGTCATTAGAGGCCTGTAACATCTTAGTACGCTCTTGCTCGAGGCTGTTTTGCTGGATGTTTTTTTCCCAAACCGTCTGCTGCTGAGCTTTATGTTCTGCACTCTTCGATATATAATTGCTAGATACCTGGTGCAATTTCGGCAGCATCTTGGCTTTAACGGCGTCCCCCGCCCCGGAGATAGCGGAAGCGGCGAGCTCTTTTATTTTTGCTGCGACACTCTGATATGTATTAACGGCTTCCTGGCCAGATGTGTACAGATATCCTTGGTCCCCTGACGCTATCGCCATTAATTGGTCTTCATAATCCAGGAGCCTCTGGCTTGCCTCAGCCGTGTCAACTCGGTCTTGATACTCTAAAGCTGCGCGGGTCATGCTCATGCCAGCTTCAGCTATCTGCTGAATTGTTCTATCAGGCCGCACCTCTGGCACAGCCATATTACTCCATTGGGTATTGCCAGCGTTAACATTAACTCGTGGAGCTCTGGTATTCGCGCCTATTGAGCCATCAAGGAGTACGGGACTAAGCCCGCCGGGGGCCCCGCCCGTATTCATACGCTGCGACGCTAAGTTAAAAGATATGCTTGGCATTAGTTAAGAGTGCCCCCGTAATCAAGATCATAGGTAGAAGTCCCAGTCAGTAGGCTGCCGGAAGAACTACTTCCTACCGGCACGGTTTTTCCGCCATAGTATGACCCTACCGCGCTAGAAGCAGCGCTAAATAACCCTTGGGTTAAGTTGCTAGAAATCTGCGCCTGATTAGACGAAAACTGCTGTGTAGCTCCAGATATGCCAGCACTCAGCTGATATCCTGCAGTCCGGGTATTAGCTTGACCAGTTATCGCAGTTTCCATTAAGCTCGCCTGGGCTCCTAGCCTTGCGTTATTGAGAGACATAGCGGCCCCCATTTGGCCCTCGTACATTATTTTTTGCACCTGCATTTGTCCTTGCCAGGAGCCTTGAGCCATGGCGTTATGTATTTTAGCGGCTCCTATATCTGCGTTATGGCGTATCACGAAGGCATCCATAGCCTCCTGACTTCTTTGCGCCACGACTACGTCTTGGTGCGATCCTTCGCCTATAGTTATCCCTGAGCTAGCTTGAGCCGCAACTATTTCACCGCGCTCCCTTGCTCGCATACGCTCTAGGCTAGCCTGCTCCAGCCCCTCGGCTTCCCAAAGAAGTCGGAGCTCTTCTTCTAGGAGCAGATTATTATACGCTACGGTATCTTCGACTTGCTGTGCGTTAAATGCTGCAACATCTAAGGCCGCTGAGGCATTCATATTAGCAGCTTTCATTTGCATAGCGGCGTTAAATATACCAAGCATTGTTTGCGACTGTATATTGGCCATATTATTATTATAACCCATTTGGGCGTTATAATTATTCCAGGCTTGTTGCTCGGCGTTTTGAGCTGAAGCTTGGTTAGCCGATACTACAGAGCCGACAGCGGACACAGCGGCCATAGCTATTAAAGGCCAGACCATTATATGGCTACCTCCACGGTATCAACTACACCCCGTACGGTCATAGGCAGGGGCTGTTTTTGTCTTATGAAATATTCTGCGGTCCTATCAAAACCTTCTAAGAAAGGGTAATGATAAATGCCGCTAAATAACGGAACCTGCTCGCCGGTTGGGTCAGCAGGTACCCTGAACATTAGCTCTTCTTCGACGTCTCCATCCTCACTATCGTATCTCCCTATATAGCCTCCTAGCGTCTTATAGAAGTCAATATCTACGTCCGTAATTCTCTGCATCCTTCCAAAGCTGGTCCCGCTACTCGTAGGTATGTCTGACAAGTAGGGTCGTACTTCGCTAACATATGGAAGGCCTACCACAACTTCGGTATACCCGTCGCTGTCCAAGGATATCTGGCCGCTTTCCACTATCCTAGAAGGGTGAACAGTGCCGTCGGCCAATATATCTACTTCAAGGCCTTCTAAATGGCCGAGGCCTGAAACCAGGGTCCCTGTCGGAGAAAGTACTAGATGGCTATCGAGAAATCTGCCTTCTGCCGCTGTTACACCAGTAAATTCATCTTCCATTTTTTCCACGAAATAATGATCTTCGCCCGATACAACACGTTTGACTATAGCCCATACTTCATCGGTCCGACTCTTACCAGGGATAGAGCATACGGTTTTAAATTCTCCCAGCGTATCGTGTAAATGCCAACCTACTACCTTATGCTCTCGCTGGTAAGTACAGCCGAGCAACGCGCCGTCTTCTCTTACCATCCAAATAACTTGGTCAGGCATTTGTTGGAATGTCCAATCCACAATAGAATAATAGTCCGTGAAGTGTGTAGCGAGAACCGAACGGTCTGAAGTCTCATAGGAGTCCGTTGTGTATTCGTACTTAAACTCGTTTATAGTTCTGCCATGGCGTTCTACGAATAAGGTGGATAGTCCAACCATAAGGGGTTTAATTTTCTCGCTGCCCATATTGGTTTGTCGCTGCGCTAGCAATGACTGGGGAGCCATAGAAGCCTGCCCGGCACCTTGTACGGTCCATTCGTTACCGATAGTACCGATTGCCAATACTTTGACCGATATCATCCACTTAATCTTATTCATCGTGCCTGAGTCTAGCCTGTAGGTTATGCTATCCGCTGCATTCACCCCAGAGCAGCCGACGCCGTCGAAGTCTCCGAAATTGAGATAATCGCCCGCCGCGCTAGCCCATGAGGTCTGGGGATGCATCGTACTGCCGCCGAACATAAGGCGCTGTTGATGAAAAGTTACAGTTTCTGGCCAATTAGATGCGGCGGTATAGTCAGGTTCTCGAGTTATAGGGTCTACAGGCCATTCGTCCGGGTAGCACTTAAAATTAAGATCGGCCCAGGCCCAGTGTTCGGCTGAGTTTCTAATTATCACGATGGGCTGCATATTAGGCTGAGCTATATATACTTCGTCTAGCGATTGGGCATAATCGAACTCTTCTATATTGAAGCCGACAGGGAGGTCTAAAGCTACTATAGTGCCGATCGGGATAGCCGGGGTAGTTAGAGATATATCGATTTCGATATACTCAGCTTCTAGCACGTTAGACACGTTTACAGTAATAGAATTGTCTACAACCGATATCGTGTAATCGGTGGTTTCTTCTAACTCGGTACGTACAGAATCGGTATCTATGAGGGACACTATAGAGCTATTATAGGTCTCTCCGACTGGGAAAGTAAAGACATTATCTTCTCCAGTGCCCTCGTATAGCTGCTTTAAGGTTTTCGTATAGCTCGTAGTGGCCCCAGTACCGACGATAAGACCATCGTCGCTACCAATAACCATATATATCTCACCGGATTCGGCTTGAAAAAATATAAGGGTATACGCTAGGGTTTCGCTAAATACGAAAGGAATCATCCTTACCCTGGCCACAGCCGTATCGAAATAAATTTCATTTAGGTCATATAAAAATCGCATACCCGGCCTTCGAGTTACGGGGCCCTGAACTTGACAGGTCATGTTCCTGAGTTTCTTGCACCCGTTCTTAAAACGATCGAAATCTAGGCGAGCGCCCAGCCTTTCACTGAGCTCTCCAGCCGTAAAGGTATGCTTTATTCTATGTACGCCGCCCATAGCCATTTAGCTATATTCTCCAGTTCTGAAAGCCGTTAAAGAAAAATCGGCATCGACGAAGCTATCTAGCGCGGGATTCTCATTGTTGGCCAGATGCCTATTTCCCATAGCTGCATCCGTTGCCCAGGCGTCGGTTTTCTCTACCGTGTATTGCTGGAATAAAGTTTTAGTGAGCTCTTTATCCTGCGTAAGGGGTAGACAAATTCTAACTGCTAAAGCGACGCTTAGAAGGTTAACAAACTGCGCAGAAAACTTCGAGGGGTCTGTCACGTTCTGGATATACATTAGAACTACCGGGGTCTTCTCGCTATCGAGAGTACAATGTAATTCTCGTCCTCGTATTTCCCATTCAGTTAGGCTTCCTTCAGGCCACAGGTCGATAGGCTGATGACAATCGGCCGGTACAGCATAGGTAAACACACCGTCTGGTACCCAATCTAGGGGCTCGGCGAGCTTATTTAAGGCCTTTTGCCTTCGCGCAAAAGGCCAATCAAACTGGGCCAATAAATAGGCCCTAGTGGCCTCATAGAACCTATCGCACATTCTAGCCCTCTTGTTGCCTTCATCAAAGTCGCGTATTGACGCCTCTCCAATAGCGGCAAGGGCCTGATTGCATATGTTTACCTTAGACATTACCATGGTAATTACTCAGCCTTAGGAGGTAAAGCCTCTTCGCCAATATATCGATCTCGGGCGTCAAGAATTTGGGCTACAATAGCCTCTTTATTTTTAGCTGTGATTTTGAAGTTAAAAGCCTCTTGCATAGCCTCTTTGGCCTCCGCTAAAGACCATTTAGCGCTCAGCAACTCCTCTTCCGACGCAGTAGCAAAGTTAATGCTTGCGCTATCCAGGACTACAAAATGCGGAGGGCACTTCTCGAAGTCTACTACTTCTCCTACTGAGAATATTTTATTCCGCCCGGATACCGGGTCTTTAGAAAAACATTTACGCTTACATGTACATTTCATTATGCTACCACCTGTTGATTAACCGCTTCTAAAAATAGTGAGCAGATATTGTCCTGCTGACCGTCCTTATCCGTCACTACGCTGCCCGCTATGGCTGCTGCTATAGCGACTAACGCGGTGTCAACCAGGGCTTTATTAGCTACAGAAAGCCCCAGATAGTCATCCCTGAGCTTTATATTCGCTATCGTTACTTTGTCCATGCTTTACTCCTGCGCTCTCCTCCCTCGAGAGGAGAGCATTATGGGTTACCCGTTAGTCTGAGAAGAATCCAGAATGATATCTACGGTGCCGTCAGCAAAGGCGACTTTAATAAATTGCTTAGTAGTACTGGGCAACCGGGCTTCCATTACTGGAGCGGTCAAACAACTGAATACACACAGCGCCACATAGGCACCCCCTTCAGTATCGCAGGTGGTTACGGTAGCCGTAGTAGTAATGCCCTTCATCTGAAGAACTATTTGGCGGCCCGCACCAGATACTCCAAGGTCTACAGCAACTGTAGTTGCTACAGCCAATTGATGGTCAAGAATAGCCATGATATATCTCCTTATGCAGTGACGATTGCTTCGGTAGCGAGCAATGCGTCTGAGGTTTTGAGGGGGATTCCAGAAATATTAAGCTGGTTCTGGACTCCGTATACATCGCTCAAGTTAAGAGCCATGTTAGACTTACGATACATCGCCTTTTCCAAACGAGAGTGTACCTGCCTATTCATGTAAAACGAAGGCCGACAAGACCCAAGATGCGGAATAGCATTGGTGGCATCGATCATCGCATCGATAATATTATTAATGGCTGCTTCGTCAATGATAGCGCCTACTTCCACGTTAGCGATACGAACGATATATCGCCAATCCTTTACAGCAAGGCCTTGCTGAATGCGATAGTGGGTAGCCAATCCTCGGAATACGCCACCGTCAGCATCGCGGCAGTCAATCTCCCCCAAGTCCTGGCGCTCCAGACCCGCTGGTGAGCCCTTGGGATAGATACCAAATACCGAATTCTCGCCCCAGCCTATAAGATAGATGGAGGACTGAACATCCGCAGTGGTACCCCCAAGAGACAGTACATGATCCATGCCCTGGGTATTCGCTGTAGGTTTATTGGCGGGTTGCCCAAGCACATCGTAGCGCGGGGCTAGCCCGAGAAAGCCCTCCGGAGTAGTTACAGAATCGCCGTAGAACAGCATTTCGGCCAGTTGCTGGTTAAGTCCTTCCAAAATACGACGATCTTCATTCATCCGGAACTTCGCAACATCCTGGGACATTCTGGCCAATACAAGATCGCATTCTGAGCGCTGCTCCAGAAGGCCGATGGTATCAGATACCTGGGCAGTAGTTCCGTGCTTAGGCTTGATACCATAATTAAGTTTACGCCAAGTTCCCTCAGGGATGGTAGCGTCAACTACGTGGGTATGGGAAGTAGTCTGGTTGGCCTCATAAAAGGGCATGTCATCCAGAATTGGATTGGTTTCATTGAGAAGTTCGCCGACTGGCGCGAGCATACCGGTTGAATCGAGCTGTTTTGCGAGAACTGATAGTGTAGGCCAGCTCCCTGTTGGATCATATGCCATGATGTTTATCCTTTATTATTGTTTGTCTTTAGGGGCATCCTTGGGATACCACATATGCGCTACGTCTTTCGGATTACTGGCGGGGGTGTTAACCGCGCTTTTTAGAAATCCGCCTTCTTCCATTCGTCGTCCGAATTGAAAGAACATCTCCAGGAGTCTGGGATCGTTCCCATATCCTGTATCGTTAAGAACCTGTTTTAGCTGTCCTGTAGGGTCGAAGTGGTTCATGCCTCGCTTAGCCAAATTAATATTCGTTTCAGCAGATTCTCCCCAAGATTTAATGTGAGCTTCTCCAGCCGTCCTTAAGGCGCTGGCCATTGCTGCGCTACGTGCTTGGTCTAGCTTAAGCACACCTTGCGCCTGCTCTTGAGTCATATCTAGCTTATTGAATATCTCTCCTAGCTGTGCCGGTACTCCTTCTCCTAACTGATAACCGTCCGCAGCTGGTACGACGCGTTGGACAGGGGCTTCCTGCTCGCCTTCCGTAGAGCTCGGTGGAGTTCCAGTAGGTTCAGATATAGGCGCCACAGGCGCTTCTGCCTGGGCTGGGTTAGGTGGGGTTTGTTCGGGACCAGATGGAGTCTCATTTCCCTGTGACGGTGCTTGAGTTTCTACTGTCATAACTTCTCCTGCTTTTTAAGTAAAAGGTTAGGATAAAAAGAGCTATCCATTTCGTTAAGTAAATCTAGAAGTTCTAGGCCGATAGACCTTCGCCCTTCTTTATAGGCCCCAGCTGAGTTCCCAGTGAACGTAGATTCGTATAGGCCGCACATAGCTAGTACTTCCCATATCAGGTCTTTACCAGCGGCGCTCTTTGTTACTTCTTTAGCCTTTGCAAGCAAAAGAGAGCGCTCTTTTTTGTACTCCTGGGTTAACCTACGCTGTTCTATTTCTAAAGGATTCATTTTATAGCATCCCCAGTTCTTGGGCTAATTGCTGAGTTTCCATATTTATTTGGCCAGCTTCAGCCGCGGTTTTACGCGTAGTAGCATCCTGTACATCGACTCCCGATTGTAATTGAGCTACTTGAGCTTGTTGCTCGGCTTTCTGCTGCTGAGCTTGGGCTTGAGCTCTTTTACGCCTTAGGTCTTCAACTTCTGATTGAGGCCTTAATACTCCCAAAGCTACTCCTGAAATATCAGCCATTTCCCGGGCTGCTTCATCGACATTTATATTATCCAATATCGTCTGATCGAATTGAGCCGCTTGGCCGACAAAACCCATGAAGGAATTTATCCCGTTCATAGCTATTCCGCGTTGCGCCGTGGCCAAAGGACTAATCATAGATATACTATAGTCCCCGGCTATCTCAGCTAATTCTGGCGATAACGGTTGGAACCGCTCCTTGCGTAACATTATGTTAAAACAGCGCTCGATTACGGGCTGTAAAAACTCATGCTGCAGCCTTTCGATCACTGGTCCAAGCCGCAGCATCTTTTCCTGCTCTTGCACATTCACTTGAGTGGCCTTAAGCGGAGAAGCATTAGGGTCACGAGATGCCGTTAAAAATATATCGTTGAAAAAATTCCTTTGTATACGCTGCTCAACTCTTTCAATGGCCGCACTTACGCCCTGAAAGTCGAAACGAACTTGCATAACAGGAGTTATAACTTCATTAGGGTTGGAGTAATAGTTCAACCCCCCGGGCATCGTATTGGACTTACCTCTCATACGCGCAGGTATATTCAAGGGCGGCGCGATGGTTTTATGAGTGGCCATTAGAAACGACTTTTCCATCTCCTGAAGTCTTCGTATATGCGGAATAGCCCTTGAGCCGGGGCCTATACCATATATATCGGATCCTATGGTTCCCCATCGCGCTATCGGGTATGGAAACTCGTAGAACCCTCGGACTTCTAACGGCTCATTAGGAGTAGAATTCTGGACCGCCCTGCTGGCTGAGTTACCAGAGGCCACTTCGTATACCACTTTAGTAAATGGCATCACACCGTGAGGCCTACGAACAGTATATTCTACCAATATGACGTTAGCTACGTCTATACCTGCTTTATTATTCGAGACAATATCTTTACACGATTTACTAGCCTTATCGGGATACGATTCTACGACTTGTCTAGGAGTCTTAATGATAGTCCTAAAGAACACTTCCGCGCGGCCGTCCGCTCCTACAGCAAAGGCATATTCGCCGGCTGTTAGCAATTCGAATCGGAACGGATTAGAATCGGTATTAGAATCCTCTCCTACATACATACTTCCGGTGCCGTACCCGGCGTACTCTATGTAGAACGAATTGATGATACTATAAAAATTACTTTGGTGTAGCGCGGCATTCAGCCTTTTTTCACAGTCTTGAAGCCAAGCTTTCAACGGCTCAAAGCCTTTAATATTGTCATCTGCCCAGTCGAGCTTGAACCAGGGCCTTGAGGGCGAAGTTAACCCCGAATGCATCCCTGAAGTGAGAACATATAGGGCGTCTTCGCCTATAGTATTTATCACTTTTTTAGTCGTCAAGCTTCTCTTGCGTGGCTTAGAATACACCTGGTAGATACCGCGACCGGGGGTAAGGTACTCCGTAATCATACGCCAGTCAGATTCCCATTCGACTCTCTCACTACGAGCTTCTTGGTACGCCGCCATAACCTTAGTATAGCTAAGAGGGTGCTCTGGACTAGTTATGTCTATGTCCTTTTTCATTCGGTTCCCAAGAGACTGGTATTCATTTCAGTATCTTCGTCTTCATCGGTAAGTGAAGAGTGTATAGTATCCATACGCCCTTTGCGTTCTATAGCAGCTTCCTCAGCTTTAGCCTTATTGCCTAGCTCTTCCATTTGAGCTGACCAATCTACTGGTTCTGCTGTAGCTACCTCGGGTGGAGGCACGCTCATAGGCATCATGGGCTGTTGATTAGACTGCATCATCATTTGCATTAGCCCCATCATCGCTCCCATGTCCATACCACTTGACTGTGGTACTGCCGCAGGAGGCGGAGCTGTTCCACCTTTTCCGCCCATTTTATGCTCCTAGTATCGATGTGTTAGCCCCTAGGGCTGCCTCATCGTCTATTAAGGTTTTCTTAGCCGACTTAGGGGTTATGCTGCCCCCAGCTTTCTGCTCGCCTACTGACCCTGGGGCTTCAGCCTCTACGCCTTTGCCTCGCCAGATAGTCTGTTCAAAATCTCCAGCCCCAATTTCTCCGAACGACGCTTCTAGCTCTGACTGATTCCCTTCTGACCAGAGTGAACTGAAGTAATTTGATATGCGCTCATTCTTCAATTCGTCCGTCATGCTATAATCCACCCCCATGAGCGCGGCATTGGCTTTCTCTTGGGCTATTTTCTCAGACACGTAAGTCGTCGCGGAATTGGCCGCATCGAAATACCCGCCTATCATAGCATCTCGCTTGCTTGTAAGACCCGCAATACGCGCCTCTTCCATAGCTTCAGCTTGCGCAGCTTGCATCTGAGCATACGCATTAGCTTGGCTTTCTTGGCCTTGAGAAAACATCATCTTCATGTTTTCCATGGCCACTTTTTCATTATGCGCATCGAGGTAGCCCTGAGCTACATAGTCATAGCCTTCCATGTCGGGAGTCCATCCGACAAATCCAGACATGCCTTTATTGCCTTCCTTCATGCTTCGGCCCAGATTATAGGCATCCGCTGAAGTATACTGTGGAGCTGAACTCCCTCCTTTTCCACCGCCACCCATTATTCGTCGTCCTCTGTTAGAAGTGAAGTAGTTTGTTTTGGCTTAGGAGCAACCCTACGTTCAGCCTGCGCTGTTTGGCCAGTTTTATGATACTGAGACAGATCTTTGGCTTTTTCTATATTGGCGCTTTGGGCGTAATAATCTTTCCACTGCTGCTCATATTGCTTGTTGCCCGCTTCAGTACCGAGAACCTTATCTATTTTTGGGGCTACTAGAGATGTAACAGGGTCCCACTTTCGGGTCTCCGGTATTACATATCCCACTGGGTTCATAATGGCTTCTACGGTACCCATATTGCCTTTACCGCCGCTACCGCCTTTACCTGATGAACTATAGCCTGCTGAACCGCCGCCGCCCATTAGAAACTCTCCCGTGTGCATACTGATATCATACAGTCAGTAGGCTTTCCGTTATATATAATACCACTTGGCAAAATGCCCTGCTTCTTGTACCCGATCTTTAGCGCAAATATACAAGCGGCGCGATTAACGAGCGGCGTCAAGCCGTACAAAGCATCTAAGAAATAGCCACTGCCATCCGGGCGTTCCCTAGTTAGTGTGTACTCCGCAGCAAATCGGCCTATCGCTATCCGCTTCTTGGTGTCAATATCCGGGGAGGTACTGAAGTGCGACTGTGCTGCCCTCCCTGTAAACCCCTCTAAGGTGAACTCCCCAAGCAGCTCTCCTTCTTCTTCGACGAAGTACATCTGCTTGCCTAGGCGCTGAATAACTTCTAATACGTCTAGCCACTGAGGGTTTTCTATGTCGCTAAACCTATACTTAAGAGTGTCTTCTAAAGACATTCTCTGGAAATAGTACTGCACCTGGTCAGGAAGTAACGTAAGGAGAGGAGTCACACAGAATGCAGAAGGAGAATTGTGTGCCGGTTTAGTAGAGGATGTAGCTGTCTGAGATGGCGCATTCATATGAAACTCCCCTCCGTACTCTCGTAATTTTCCATAAACCCCAGCGGGTCATAAGCTTCACGGGCCGATCTGTCGGCGTCGTCGTGCACTCTACGAAGTAGTTCTGGCGTAATACCTTCGTCTTGGAGACTTTTGGCCAGAATGGGTTCTTCGTCTAGGTCTTCTGAGTACATCAGAGCCGCGGCGTCTCCTAAGTCTGTCGACGCAAATCCGCGACTCTTAAGCGAACTTTTACTCTCGACTTGCAATTTGCCCCTGTCGTTTATGACAAAGGTCAAGGCGCTGAGGTCTCGAATTAAATCAGGCTGATCCTCTGGCAGCCAAGCCGGAGAAGTCGGATGACAAATATGGGACTTCATGCGATTCCATATTTCGTCCTTTTTCCTATGGCAGAGTCGGTCGTAGGTCTTTCCTGCGAAGTCTACCGGTATAACCCGATCTTGGTAGCCTAGCTGAAATAGTCTTGACCAGACGGCTTCACCGCGCCCTGCGTCCACGAAACAGTAGTGGGCTTTCCAAGCTCTCAAGTGCTCCGCTACCCTCGTGGCCAGGGCCATAGGATCAATACCGCGATATACTTCCGGGTCTTCCCATTTCCGACCTTGCCTGCGCATGATAACCGCTCGATCACCATTTTCAGCATAGGCCGGGTCAACGCCTATTATCCTAGGAGCAAAACTATAGTCTCTAGGTAACAGGTTCTGATTTACGGCAGCTTCTAGTTTTCCGAGCGGTATCAGCGTTTCTTCACTGGAGGCTGTCCAGCTGGTGTAAAATTCCTGGTCGATCAGCGATTCTGGCATTCCATCTTTGCGTTCTTCTTCGATCTGCTCTACCGTCGGAAAGCCAGTATCGCGGGCGGTGAGCTTTTCATAGAACCACTTGTCGTTTCCTTTGGCCATCATAGCCATATTGTAGAAGTGGTTCATTCCACGAGGCGTACCGTTAAACAAGGCCCAGCCGCCATTTTCAGCCAGAATTGGCCGCATAAACTGCCATACTCCAGGTTTATGGAGCGAAAACTCAGTGAAAATCAAGCCTATGGGGTTAGTGCCAACTATCGCATCTGGGTTATCCGATCCTACTAACTGAATTAGCGATCCGTTGACCAGCCAGAGCTTCATCGACTGATCTAGAGTACGCTCCACCACCTCTGGTGGGATATAATCGCGGAACCTTTTACCAGTTCCGTCGCTGCCTTCCCAAATAATCGATCGCACCTGGTTGGCAAATGGTGCTATATATAAGTACAGCCCTTTACGCTTGAGAGCTTTCGCGGCTAGTATATTGACTGCCGTTAAGTCTTTGCCGTTTCTTCGGGGCCATACGGTCACTGCGCGCAATCCAGGGGTATCCTTCATCATGTAATTCCAGAGGGGCTTCTGGTAATTACGTAGCGGGAGGATCGGTAATTCAATAGCCATTATTGGACCACATTGGCTATATTAACTACGACGCCGTTGCCTTGGGCAGCAAGAGCATCTTTGAAGGAATCAGCCAAGTTAATCGGCTCGCGTTCCTGTATACTTTGTACGGCTTTAGCGAGACTGACCAGCTTAGAAGCCGCTTTGCTATCCGTGACATCTACTTCAGCTGATACTTCCAGAATTTTTTTCAACAGAGAGCGTTCGATTTCTGCGTATAACGATTGATTATCGATCTGCCTAAATAGTGAAATTATGCTAAGTTTCGATCGCGTCAGCTTTTCTAACTGGTCCGCAAAAGCCTGGATATCCGAGGTATCCGGCATATCGGTGGGCTCAATTTTGCGGACCCACCCTTTCAGCTCTATTTCATCCTTGAGGTGGACGATTGGAAACTCATACTGCGCGGCTAATTCCTCGGGGGACTTCCCCAAGTATTCATAGTCGAAGCGGCAGGCGTTAACCTTATGATCGTGAATATTACTCATATACAAACCATAACGCAGAAACACAGAAAAGTAAATACTTTTTTCGTTTTTTTTAGCCTTTCTATTTAAGCGTTTCCTTAAATAGCCTTTTAGAACCACAGGAGTTATATTTTCTAGCGAGAAGGCTTGTATGGTCTCCAAAACGGCTTGCGTACTCGATTTTAAAAAGAAGGGAGTATGAAAGCTCACGAGAACGCGAAAAGTCCATATAGAGCGAATATGGAGCAAACATCTGTGTGTCCAGAAATCGATTGTCTCAACTAGGTCGCTAAGCTGAGAAAAGGGAGGGTCTGGTCGTCACGGTGATTAAGCTTCTAAAACTGAGAAAAGGGAGAGGGTCTGGCCGTCACGGTGATCAAGCTTCTAAAACTGAGAAAAGTAGGTGTGTAGACTATCACTACGAATCGGACGACCGTTTTTCCCCCGAGGGCCCTTTCTAGACTTTCCCACGAAATAGCATGAAGTGCCGGCGCTTCTGTTGTTCTTCGCTTTTGATTTTCTTTTTTTATCGTATGTATCACACCAGCCAACCAACTTCAAAGGAGACAAGACATGACTATCGAGCTAAGTGACAAAGAGGCTAAGGACGCTGTACAATTCATAGAAGACTTCGTATCACGCTGCATCGCTGAGCACATCAAGAGCGCAGTCAGCGACAATCGTATTAAAGAGTACCGCAAATGATAAGAGCCATAATCACATGCATAGCATGGATGACCATGATAATATCGTTCATGGTTTCTATCTAATTCTTTTGATTTTATTTTTTTTATTGGTACATATCGTACCTACTAACCGACCAAGGAGGTCACTATGAAAGACATCAAAATTAATACAAAAGAAACGAAAGTAGCAGGCAACGCCGGCGGAGCAGCCAAGCACGAACAACTGTTAAACGCCCTGTCTCAGGCCGATGGGTATAGCATGAGAGTTGTGGATGCAATTGAAATGCTTTACCCAAATGACCCACGACCCGAAGAGAAA
>JGI11705J14877_10000447_pt1 | contig 25831 bp, 24 predicted proteins | sample Etolaghawater15m_FD_14877 | JGI IMG/M metagenome (IMG submission 14877)
GCGAGAGCGGTATGCAGCCCGATGCGCGCCTAGTGTTCGCACGCATTGCCGCTTCCCGCGTGGGCGCGACTACGATGGATCGTCCGGAATGGGTGGCAGCGAACCCGAAGAAGGCCGAGGTCTATTGCTGCATGACCAACAACAAGTATCGCGGCAAGAAAGACACCCAGCCGCTGAATGCAGCCAATCCGCGCGTGGATAACAAGTACGGTCACATCGTGCGTTGGACACCCAAGAACAGCGACCACACCAGTCGTGAATTCACTTGGGATCTGTTCGTGATGGCAGGCAATCCGGCAGTGCACAAAGATGCGCATGCAGGCAGTGCCAACATCCATCTCGGCAATCTATTCAACAGCCCGGACGGCCTCCGCTTCGATTCGCAAGGCAACCTGTGGATTCAAACCGACGGCAAATACTCCAATAGCGGCGACTTCGCGGGCATGGGGAACAACCAGATGTTGCTGGCGAATGCCAAAACCGGCGAGATCCGGCGCTTCTTGGTCGGCCCGAAGGAATGTGAAATCACCGGCCTCACCTGGAGCCCCGATCGCAAGACCATGTTTGTCGGCGTTCAGCACCCCGGTGAAAAAGGAAATAGTCATTGGCCAAACGGCGGCAACAGCGTCCCGCGCTCTGCAGTCATTGCTATTCGCCGTGAAGATGGCGGCCTGATCGGCTAACCCAACCGAGCACTCCTAGAGCTTCCTTCTGACTCCTCCAGACGGAAGTTGTGTTGCCCCGCTTCGGCGGGGCTTTTTTATGCCATTTCATCGTTTTGTAACCAATCTGTCATGTTCATCGGCGATGCTTGCGAGCGTTTTTCGACTCCCTTACCGTTAGGGAATCGGGCGAACTTGATCAGATTTCACTTGGGGAGTTTCCATGTCTGCTGATGCCACTGCGCTTGATCTCACCCAGCCGCAGTACTACATCAACCGGGAATTGAGCCTGTTGCAGTTCAACCGGCGCGTGTTGGAGCAGGCCTGCGATCCGGATACCCCGCTGCTCGAGCGCCTGCGCTTTCTCTGCATCTCGAGCAGCAATCTCGATGAGTTCTTTGAAATTCGCGTCGGACGCCTGAAACAATTCTTGACGCATGGCATTCGCCACATCGGCCCGGATGGCATGAGCGCGCAGCAGGTTCTGGATCAAATTCAGATCACTGCACATGAGATGGTGGAACAGCAGTACCGTACGCTCAATGAACGCCTGGTGCCGATGCTGGCTGAGCATGGCATTCGTTTTGTGCGCCGTACTCACTGGGACACCGAGCAAGCACAGTGGTTGGAAAACTATTTCGAGAATGAGATTCGGCCGGTTCTGAGTCCGGTGGTACTGGATCCAGCCCACCCCTTCCCGCCGGTGATTAATAAAAGCTTGAACTTCATTGTCGCGCTCGAAGGCCAAGACGCCTTTGGACGCGAGATTGACCTCGCAATCTTGCCAGCGCCGCGCTCCTTGCCACGCGTGATTCGCTTCCCAAGCTCCGTCAGTGGCGCCGAATACGATTTCGCTTTCTTGTCATCCATCATTCACCGCTATGCCGAACGCATGTTCCCCGGCATGCGTGTGAACGGTTGTTATCAGTTCCGCCTCACCCGCAACAGCAACTTGTTCATTGATGAGGAAGAAGCCAGCGATTTGCTGCGCACTCTCCAGGGCGAGCTGCTGGCGCGCAACTACGGCAACTCAGTGCGCCTTGAGGTTGCAGACAACTGTCCACGTGAGATCGCCGACTACCTCTTGGAGAAATTCAATCTCACCAGTGCCGACCTGTATGAAGTCAACGGCCCGGTTAATCTCAACCGCTTGATTGCAGTGCCTGATCTCGTCGATCGCGCTGATCTGCGCTACAAAGAATTTTCGCCGGGCAACCCACTCGCACCTGCCGCCCGCCGCCGCGTGTTCTCATTGTTTCGTCCGGGCCCGAAGAAAGAAGAAGAGCCAAAAGACATCTTCTCGATTCTGCAAAAGCGCGACATCCTTTTGCATATGCCATTCCAAAGTTTCATGCCGGTCATTGATCTGGTGCGACAGGCGGCACGTGACCCACAAGTTTTGGCCATCAAACAAACTCTGTACCGTACGGATCGAGGCTCACTCATGGTAGAAGCCTTGATTGCCGCCGCCCGCGCGGGCAAAGACGTGACCGTGGTAGTTGAAATCAAGGCACGCTTTGACGAAGAGGCCAACATTCAGCTCGCAACACGCATGCAAGAAGCGGGCGTACAAGTTGTGTACGGCGTGGTGGGCCACAAAACCCACGCCAAGATGTTGTTGGTGGTCCGGCGCGAACGCCACGGCCTCCGCAGCTATGTCCATCTCGGCACCGGCAACTATCACGCTGGCACGGCCAAGGTGTACACCGACTACGGATTACTGACCTCGCATCCCGAAATCGCGCGCGATGTGCAAACAATTTTCTTGCAGCTCACCAGCATGGGCCGCTTTGCGGAACTAGAACGCCTCCTGCAAGCACCGTTTACCCTGCACTCCGGCATCATTGAGCGCATTCATCGCGAGACTGAATTAGCGCATGCAGGTCGTCCCGCGCGCATCCTGGCCAAAATGAATTCACTGCATGAGCGCGAAGTGATTCAAGCACTGTATGAAGCCTCACAGGCAGGCGTCCAAATTGATCTGGTGGTGCGCGGCGTATGCGCTCTGCGTCCGGGCATGCCAGGCATCTCCGACAACATTCGCGTGCGCTCGATCGTGGGTCGCTTTCTCGAACATCATCGCATCTTCTATTTCGGCAACGATGGCAACAGCGAGCTGTACCTCTCCAGTGCGGACTGGCTGGAACGCAACTTCTTCCGTCGAGTTGAAACGGGCTTCCCGATTGATGATGCCAAAATGCGCGAGACTATCCTTGAAGACGGTCTTGAGCTCTATCTGCGCGATAACGTCAATGCTTGGGAGCTCGATGCTGAGGGCAACTACCATCGCCCAACCCGCACCGATCCTCCGATCTCTGCACAAAATGAATTGCTGAGCCGCTATAGCAACCTCGGCAATTAAGACAACAGCATGTCGGGTTCTGCGGCCGCAACCAGTGCCTATCCGGATCTGCCCGCCAGCAAGATCCTGCATGTGTTCAATATCAGCCTGTTTGACTTGTGTTGGATCTCTGACCGACAAGAGGCCCAACACCACAGCGAATATCTAGCAAGTGAATACGGGCCCACCCGCTTACACGAACTTCAAGAGTCGCTGAGTGCGCGCTTAGGCATCCCAACCGCATCGTCCTGCAAGCCACCGAGCCTTTGGTCAACCCTGTTCGGCAAGCGGCCCGCCAAGGAGCGCTTTGCTCAGCCTGACTATTTGGGCCTGCACTTCTATCCACAATTGAACTGCAACAGCGCGCTACCCGGACCTGCACTGTTTCGCCTCGATTTGACCTTGCGTTGCGATGTGCCGACACCGCCGATTGATCTGCTGCGTTTACTACTCACGCCGTTTCAAAGCTTGGATGTGGTGATTGCTGACTATCGACCACAAGGGTGTACCTGGTCGCGCGACTGGGAGGCCGACTTTGCTATACGTTCACCCTCGCGCTGGCAAACTGCCATTCCGCTTAACTTGATGGATCAAGTCGATCACAGCGTCTGGCGCAACGCATCGGATCAATCGGTACAACTGCGCTATCAACGCCGCGAGCTGAATCTAGAGGAAATGATTTTTGAGCTTGAACCGCAATGGATCGACCCCTCCATGCGCACCCACATTCTTGACCTCAGTTACACCATTCGTGACAGCCTGTTCCTGCAGCGCAGCGCCACACAACACCACTGACTTTATGTCCGCAACCGACTGGGAGCTCTCATGCGCATTACTTTGTTTCGACATGCCCCTGCCGAAGATCGCGAACAATTCTTCCTCACTGGACGAGTCGACAGCGAACGTCCGCTCACTGAAGAAGGCATCCAGAAGTTGATTCCCGCCGCATTAGGGTTGGCACGTGTGATCGAAAGTGATCCCCGCATCTTCACCAGTGACTATCTCCGCTGCCAACAAACCGCCAACATTCTGGCGCAGACCCTCTATGGCGGTCGCAATGATGCGTTACCAGAAGCGCTCGAGCTGTTGCGCCCGGACGCACCTATCGTGCCACTGGCTAACTGGATTGCCCGTCAGGAACCCGAGCGCGATGTGTTGCTGGTCGGACATGAACCGAGCCTCAGCCAATGGGCATCTTGGTGGCTGGGTGGATCTGGAAAGCGCCTGAATCTTCACTTTAAGAAAGGCAGTGCGATGCAGCTGAGCATGAAGCGAGCCGATCGCCCGGGCCAAGCGCGACTTGAATGGATGCTGCAGCCGCGTCAGTTGCGGCTGCTGGACTTACCCTAAGACATCTTGCCTGCTACGCCGCCGCAGCGGCTTGTTGCGCGAACTCGAGTCGGTAAAGCCCGTCACCATCTGCGCATACGACGCCCGCAATCTCTTCTTCACCATCTGCATGGAAAAGAATCAGACTGGCTGGCAAACGCTCTGGGATCTGACCAGATAGACGAAAGAAGCATGCCTCTTCATTCAAGGCATCAATCTCAATCGCCTGACTCAAACGACGCCCATAACGCAAATAGGCCACTGGAGAGGTCTGTGTTGCTGTAGTCATATTCTCATGATCCCCATGCTGTATGACGATTTGATGACAATCAAAAGAAAGTCTCCATCGTCGCTGTCACAAGATCTTCATCTTTCTGCCATCCTTTTGACATCGCGGTGTCATCTCATAGCGTGATGGAAACCCTCCCGCAACGCATCCTCATTGTCAGCGATGCGTGGCATCCGCAAGTCAACGGCGTCGTTACCACCCTCAACACTACGGCGGACATGTTGCGTAGCTGGGGGCATACCGTCGAGGTCATCGGGCCAGACCGTTTCCGCAACATTCCGCTTCCCAGCTATCCCGAAATCCGCCTTGCCCTGTTTCCCGCGCGGCGGCTGCGACAAATGATTCGCGCCTTCAAGCCCGATGCCTTGCACATCGCGACCGAAGGTCCGCTTGGCCTTGCGGCACGACGCTTTGCAGCACGACGCTTTTCTAAACGAAAAGGCACGCCCTTCACGACGGCGTATCACACCCAGTTCCCGGAATACGTCAATGTACGCCTGCCCTTCATACCGTTGCGCTGGGGCTATGCTTGGATGCGCTGGTTTCATGGACCGGCAACCGCAACCATGGTTGCCACCGACAGCATGGAGCAACAGCTTACTGCGCATGGCATGACGCATCTCGTACGCTGGGGCCGTGGCGTTGATACCGAACTGTTTAAGCCAGAACGTGCGCATACGCTCGATCTACCGCGCCCGATTCATCTGTATGTTGGCCGTGTCGCTCCGGAGAAGAATATTGAGGCCTTTCTGAAATTGGATTTGCCGGGCAGCAAGCTGGTCGTCGGCGATGGCCCCAGTCTCGAAGCGCTCAAGGCACGCCACCCGGAAGTGCATTTCGCTGGCTATCATCGTGGTGCCGACCTGGCGGGCTATTACGCCGCCGCGGATGTGATGGTATTCCCAAGCCTGACCGACACCTTCGGCCTGGTTGTGCTCGAAGCCATGGCCTGCGGCACACCGGTTGCCGCACTGCCCGCACCAGGCTCGGTTGACCAAATCATTCCAGGAGTAAACGGCTCTGTTCAAGCAGATCTTCAACAAGCCATCCAAGAAGCACTCACGGTTACGAGCGAAACCTGCCGTCGCCATGCCTTGGAGCGCTCATGGGAGGTCTGTACCCGCCAATTTCTTAAAAACCTACAACGCGCGCCAGACGAAATTTCCGAGTCGTTTGCCTAGCTGACCGCGCGCGCATTGCTGAGTACACTGCCGCTATGACGTCAGCCGTTTCAGAACACCAAAACTCCATTGAATTCCCTGCCGATGCCCTGTCCACCCGCACCCTTGCTGCGGTCGACCTCGGCTCAAACAGCTTTCACATGATCGTAGCGCGGGTGAAAGACGGCGCACTGGATGTGATTGACCGCGAACGCGAAATGGTGCGTCTTGCCGGCGGGATCGGTAAGAGTCAACGCATCGATGACATCACCCAGCAACGCGCGCTCGACACGCTCGCCCGCTTCGGCCAGCGTCTACGCAGTCTGTCTTCGGACACGGTACGCGTAGTCGGCACCAAGACTCTACGCAGCGCAAAGAATTCGGAAGAATTTATTCGTGTGGCGGAAGAAGTGCTCGGCCANCCCATCGAAGTCATCTCCGGCCANGAGGAAGCCCGTCTGGTCTACCAAGGTGTGATCCACAGCGTAGCGGCGCGGCAGCAGCGCCAATTGGTGGTGGATATCGGCGGTGCNAGCACCGAATGCATCATCGGTGAGGGGCCACAACCGATGCTACTGGAGAGTTTAAGCTTGGGCTGTGTCAGCCTCAGTCGGCGTTTTTTTGAGGATGGCTTGATTAACGAAAAGAATCTACGCGCTGCCGAGATCTTTGCCCGCGCTGAGCTGCGCAACATTCAACAGCGCTACCTCGCGCATGGCTGGGAACGTGCAATCGGCTCGTCTGGAACGATTCGTGCGATCGGTGCTTTGGTTGCTGAAGCCGGTTGGTCGCGCGGAATTATCACGCCTGAGGCCATGCGCAAGCTGCGCGAGACCCTACTCGATATCGGCAAAATCAGCGCACTGAGCGAACGCCTGCCTGCACTCAAAAGTGAACGTGCGCCCGTCATGGCAGGTGGCTTTGCCGTGTTGAGTGCCGTGTTTGACACCTTCAAGCTGGAAGAAATGCATGTCTCCGATGGTGCACTTCGTGAAGGTCTGCTGTATGACCTAGCCGGTCGTATTCAACACAGTGATATTCGCGAACAAACGCTGCAGCGCCTACTGGTCCGCTATGAAGTGGATCGCGCTCATGCCGAATCGATACGCTCCACCAGCATGCGACTACTTCGCCAAGCCGAAAGCGCGTGGGATTTACACGATGAACGTTTTCATGACGCACTGCGACATGCCGCTCTACTGCATGAGATTGGTTTGGTGATCTCGCACAGCAAATATCAACGGCATGGTGCTTATCTCTTGGAACACGCTGATTTGAGTGGCTTTTCCATGCGTGAGCAGACGATTCTTTCGTTATTGGTGTTAGGACACCGGCGCAAGTTTCCATTAGAAGCCCTACAAGAACTCGGAGTACTCGCGCTACCGATCACCCGCCTTGTGGTGATCCTGCGTCTTGCGGTGTTGCTGCATCGTGGCCGTATGCCCTTGGAATGCGTGCCCGCACTCGCCGTCAACAAGAACCACATTGAGCTCGAATTCAGCGAAGGCTGGCTCAAGGAGCACCCGCTAAGCCAGGCGGACCTCGAACAAGAAGCCAAGGCTCTGAAGAAAGTAGGCTTTGAGCTGAATTTCTACGACAACAATGCCGCTGCCATGCGGGCCTGACAATCGGCCGCTTGATCACGCACCCGCACCGCTGGATCACAAGCCTCTAGAACGCGCACCTCCACCCGCACATCCCGCGCCGCCAATAACTGCCAGAGATGGGGTAAAAAGCTGTCGTCGCCGATGAAAGGCACCTTCGGATGCACTTGATCTTGTGCATCGCGATAACGCAACACAATCGGAATGCGTGGCGCATCCATTTCTTGTAACGAATGCAAGGTTCCGCTGCGCACCGGCAGGATACGGCGCCCATCGCTGGTTGTACCTTCGGGAAACAAGGTCAGAACAGCGCCTGTTTCAATCACCTTGGAATAGGCGGCGGCTAACGTGCGAATTTCGGACAGGCGTCCGCGCTCGATGTAGAGCGTACCCGCTTGGGTTGCGAGCCAACCCAAGGCCGGCCATTGTTTAACTTCTGACTTGGCGACAAACGTAATGCCTGGCCATCCGGCCTGGAGCAATAAACTACCGAGCACTGGAATGTCCAGCCACGACACGTGATTACTCAACAGCACCGCACTGCCTTGCGGCAGACTGCCCTCCACACGCACTTCAACCCGCAAAATTCGACAGGCTCGCCCATGCCACCATGAGATCAGCCGCGCGCGCTGCAGCCAGAACGGCCGCTCACGCGACGCGCCAAGCAACAAGACTGTGGTGAGGAAAAGACCGAGGAGAATGTGCAGTGCGAGCAGACTGGCTTTATGCAGCCGCAGCAACGGAGCCTCCAGCCTTATCTGCAGCCACCGCAGCGGTGTTCTCACCCTGCAAGAAGTGACGCGCATAGCGCGGTGACAGCTGCTTCACATCCAACAAGATGAACAGATCCAGCACGTTGAAATCAGGATCCCAGCATGGTGGACCGCAGACACGCGCACCCAAACGCAGATACGCCTTCAACAGCGGCGGAATCACTTCCATGGGATGCACTTCATGCTCTTCATACGCCAACATGGATTCCGGCAACTGCAAACGCGGCATCACCTGAAACTCTTCCGGCGCAGCATATTCTTTCTGTACCTTATCCAGCACGCGCGAGATCGCACGCAGGCTGCCTTCAAGCGGAATGGAGGCACACCCCATCATGTAATCCACTTGATGGATCTCAAGGAAACGCGCCAACCCAGACCACAGCACAGCAACTGCAGCGCCATTGCGATAGTCCGGATGTACGCAGGTACGGCCAATTTCAAGAATACGGCCGGGCGCCTTGCGCACCGATTCACAATCGAATTCAGAAGCCGAATAGAAGCCGCCGGCACGGTCTGCCTGATTGTCGAGCAGCAGCCGAGTACTGGCGACAACGGCGCCGGTTTCCTGATCACGAACCAGAAGATGATGGCAATAAGGATCAAATCCATCACGATCAATGCCCTCATCAGCGGACTCAAGCGCCGCACCCATCTCACCAGCGAATACGGCAAAACGTAAACGCTGACTTTCTAAAACTTCATCTTCTGTCGCCGCCAAGGTAACGACCAGATCACGACCACGGCGCTTTTCGCTTCGATCAGACATAAGGGCTCCTCGTTCTAAACCTGAGAGATCAGGCACTTCGCGAACCCTAAGACAATGCGATGACAACGCTGTGATAAAGCGATGACGGATCCATGACAGGCGTGTCATCGGCCTGTCGCATGAATGTCATGATTTGGTCACAAAAGGGGCCAACAATGCACAAAACATCCTGTGCACTCCTATGTCGAAATCAGAATCTATCGAAAAGCATCCCAAAACTGCGGACACGCATGCCGCAGAAAAAGTGCCGCAGAAAAAAATCCGCTACCGCACGATTTGGATCTCTGACGTACACCTCGGCTTTCGCGGCTGCCGCGCCGATTTCCTCACTGATTTCCTAAAAAACACGCGCTGCGAAACCCTCTACCTCGTGGGCGACATCATTGATCTCTGGAACATGAAAAAGGGTCTGTACTGGCCCCAAGCACACAACAACGTCGTGCGTGCAATCTTAAGCAAGGCTCGACGCAACACCCGAGTGGTGTTCATTCCCGGCAATCATGATGAACTGATTCGTGACTTTGGCCATGCCGCATTTGGGAACATCGAAATCCAAAGCCAGAGTGAACATGAACTGGCCAACGGCAAGCGCATGCTCATCCTGCACGGCGATGAATTTGACAGCGTGGTCAAATTCAGCCCCTTTCTCGCCAAGTTGGGCAGCCATNTTTATGACTGGCTAATCTGGGCAAATCGACACATCAATGTCGTACGTCGACGTATGGGCTTCCCCTACTGGTCACTCGCAGGTTTGCTCAAACATAAAGTCAAAAATGCCGTGAATTACATCAGTAGCTTTGAAGACGCCATCATCAAAGAAGCGCAAAAACGCGGCATGGACGGCGTGGTCTGCGGCCACATCCACCATGCCGAAATCCGCATGCACGGTGGCGCGCTCTACTGCAACTGTGGTGACTGGGTCGAGAGCCATACCGCGCTCGTCGAACATGAGAATGGGCGCCTAGAGATTGTGCACTGGGGTGATACCCGCGGAACCCTGCATAAGTGGCCGGCGGATTGGAGTAAAGCGAAACCGCACCTGGATGGCGAGAGCAAGGACCTACTGCTGGCGCCCATGCTACGTTAACGCATTCGTTAACAAGCCATTTTATCTCGTTGAATACCCGGCAGACTGAACGCAATCAACGCACTTGCTGCAACCATGGCGGCAGAAATCCATAGCCCGCCAGCCAAGCCCAAAGCTTGATAACTCCAGCCGGACAAGAGGGTTCCGGCTAAGCGGCCACCCGCGTTCGCCATGTAATAAAAACCAACATCCAAGGCAACACGCTCGCCTTGCGAATACGCCAGAATCAAATACGAATGCAGCGCAGAGTTCAGGGCAAACACCACACCGAACACAATCAAGCCAATCACCACAACTCCACTTGCTGGAAGATCACTACCTAAGCCGAGTGCGATCAATACGGGAATCCCCATCAAGATTAATGCCGCCATTTGCGCACTCTTTGGACCTGGCGCAGTTCCGGCGTCTTGCCAGCGACGCAACAAGCGCGGCGCAAAGCCCTGCACGACGCCATAGCCAATCACCCACAGGGCGATGTAGGCACCGACGGAATGAAAGGCCCAGCCCAACTCGGTGACGAGAAACACCGGGAGCGCAACAACAAACCAGACATCACGCGCACCAAACAAAAAGAAGCGCGCGGCTGATAAGCGATTGATCGCAGGGTCGTCGGAAAAGATCTGACGAAACTTAGGCTTATATGACATCTTGCCAAGGCTGCGCGGCAGGCTCACCCAAGTAAAAAACAGCACCAACATCAGCATCATTGCCAAGGCCGCTAATGCGCCACGAAATTCCAGCCATTCCAACAACAGTGCGCCTAAGAAGAATCCCACACCCTTCAGCGCATTCTTCGAGCCCGTGAGCGCCGCAACCCAACGGAATAGACGCGAGTGATCATCCGCACCCGATAAGGTTTTCACACTGGCTTTCGCGGACATCTTATTGAGGTCTTTGGCAATCCCCGACAAGGCCTGCGCCGCCATCACGTAGGCCACCGACAGCCAGACATCTGGAACGGTCAGCATCAACAACGCCACAATTTGCAGCAACATGCCGGTGTGCATAGTGCGATTCAGACCCATGCGCGCGCCCAACCATCCCCCGACGAGGTTGGTGACAATGCCAAAAAACTCGTAGAACAAGAACAACATCGCGATTGCGAAAGGGCTATAGCCTAGGCTGTAAAAATACAGCACCACCAACATGCGAATGGCACCATCCGTCAACGTAAAGGCCCAATAGCCTCCCGTGATGATGATGTAGTTACGCAGTGTGTTCGGCATAAAAAATTGCTTAGAGCGACGCAGCTACCATCTCAACAATGTCAAGCATGCGGTTCACATACCCCCACTCGTTGTCATACCACGCATAGACCTTTACCTGCGTATCGTTAATCACTAGGGTCGAAAGCGCATCGACGATCGAGGAGCGTGGATCGTTGACGTAATCAATCGAAACCAAGGGACGCTCCTCATAACCGAGAATGCCCTGCAAAGCACCCGCAGCGGCCTCACGAAAATAGCCATTGACCTCGTCTGCCGTAACCGTACGCTCGGCTTCAAATACAAAATCGGTTAACGAGGCATTCAGCAAGGGCACGCGCACGGCATGCCCATTCAAGCGCCCCTTAAGCGCGGGAAAGATCTCCGTAATCGCTTTGGCGGAACCTGTCGTGGTTGGGATCAATGACTGTCCGCACGCACGCGCTCGACGCAGGTCTTTATGACCACGATCGACAATGGTCTGCGTATTGGTCAGGTCGTGCATGGTGGTCATACAACCGTGTCGAATACCAATTTTTTCTTGCATGACCTTCACCACCGGTGCGAGGCAATTGGTCGTACAGGATGCTGCCGTTAGCAAATCATGCTGTTCCGGATCATAGAGCGTGTGATTAATGCCATAGACCAGATTCAGTGCACCTTTGGTTGGCGCCGCGACCACCACTTTTTTTACCCCCTGCTCGAAATAGGCCTGCAAACGCTCCGGGTGCTTGTGATGCTTGCCGGTGGCCTCAATCACGATGTCGCAATCTGACCAGTCGGCGGCGGCGAGGTCAGAGGCTTGCGAATAACGTAGCGACTGACCGTCGATTTGAATTTCAGCCGAATCTGTAGCCTCCGCGACCTGATTCCAGCGACCATGCACCGAGTCAAAGTTGAGCAGATGCGCACTTCCTGCGGCATCACAGGCGATCTCGTTGAGATGCACGAACGCTAGATTTGAACGTCCCCAGCCGGTGCGCAACCCGAGGCGCCCCATCCGGCCAAAACCATTGATGCCAATACGAATGCTCATGCGGCTCTCCGAGATCGATGAAGGATGTTGAATGAATTACGGCGCACAACTACTGGCATCGCTGCCACAACAGTTCTCACTTAGGAATGCGATGAGGTCATGCATCGCTACAAAATTCGCGCTGTAGCGCAAAAAGCGCCCCTGATGCTGCACTTCGATCAAACCCGCCTGACTCAATGCCTTGAGATGAAACGAAAGGGTTGCCGGAGCAATCCCTGCGGCTTCGGCAATCTCACCCACCACTAACCCATCTGGACCGGCAACGACGAGGCGCCGGAAAATGGCTAGGCGATGGCTTTGCGCCAACGCAGCTAGGGCTTGAACCGCGGAGTCTGTATTCATTTCGATAATTCTAGATATATCGAATTATTATGCAAGTTCGATGATTCAGGCCAAAAAAATGCCCCCTTGCGGGGGCAAACGATCACTCGTGGAGTGTGAGGAGAAATCTATACGCTCACGCGCCTACTCTTTTAGAGCTTATGCAAGCTCTTGAACTTGGCGATGGTGGCGTCCGGGCGCTTCTTGCTTTCCTTCTTGGTCAGCACATACACCACAGTCATGCCATTCGGACCTGCACCAATTTCGGTGAAGCGGAAGGTGGCTTCGCCCGTCTGACGGAAGCCTTCAACTTCTTTCCAGTTGTTGAAAACGTAGTAACGGCCCTCAGAAATGATCTCGCCATAGAAATCATCTGCACCAGCAAGCTTGCCTTCATACATATTTACGGCAGCAATCTTATCGGCAGACTTTTTCTTGTCCTTACCGGTCAAACCAAAAACCAGCGTCTTGCCGTCTGGACCAGCACCAATGCGAGTCAGGCGGAATGGTGCTTCACCGACTTCCATGAAACCAAGATATTCCTTGGCATCATCGAATACGTACACACGACCATCTTCGTGATGCACTTCGTAATAGTCGTCATTGTTTACAGTTTCCGCATTTTCAGCTTTAGCCGAAGAGGCAGACTTGGTGTCGTTTGCCACACAGCCGCCCATCAGGGTCGTCGCTGCCAGCAATGCAATCCACTTGTTCATGCGTATCCTCTTAAATGTGCGATAAAAATGCCCCCATCACTCGATGGGGGCATCTCGGAGCAACTTACTTGATGCTGTTCAGAACGTCTTCAACAACGTTCTTCGGCAGCGGAACAAAGCCGTCCTTCACAACAACAGTCTGGCCAGTCTTGGACATAACCATCTTCACGAACTCACGCTCCAGCGGCTGCAGCGGCTTGTTCGGGGCCTTGTTGACATAAACGTAGAGGAAGCGCGACAGCGGGTATTCGCCAGTGACTGCCTTATCCGGAGTCGCCTCGATGTATTTACCGTCATCCTTCTTTGACAGCGGAATTGCTCTTACGCCGGAGGTCTTATAACCCATACCGGAGTAACCGATCCCGTTCACAGAAGAAGTGACCGACTGTACAACTGACGCAGAACCAGGCTGCTCGTTTACGCTGTTTTTGTAGTCGCCCTTACACAGTGCTTTTTTCTTGAAGTAACCGTAGGTACCGGATACCGAGTTACGGCCGTAAAGCTGGATGGTTTGATTCGCAAAACTACCGGTTGCACCCAAATCACCCCACTTGGTGGCATCGGCCTTGGCGCCACACTTACGGGTCGCCGAGAAGATCGCATCCACCTGGGAAATGCTCAGGCCCTTAACCGGGTTGTCCTTATTCACGAAAACCGCAAGAGCGTCGATCGCAACCGGAATGGCCAGCGGCTTGTAGCCATACTTGGCCTCAAATGCCTGCACTTCCTTGTCCTTCATCTTGCGCGACATCGGACCTACATTTGAGGTACCTTCGGTCAGTGCTGGCGGTGCGGTTGAAGAACCGGCTGCCTGAATCTGGATATTGACGTTCGGATACTGACGCTTGAACTCTTCGGCCCAAAGCGTCATGAGGTTGGCCAAGGTGTCGGAACCAACACTCGACAGGTTGCCGGATACACCACTCGTCTTCTGGTAATCCGGAAGGGACGGGTCAACCTGCGCACCTGCAGCCAGACCGGTCTGCGGCAGGGTCAGCGCTGCGGCCAGACCCAGAGCTGTAGCCAGCTTGTTCATCTTCATGGGTTTTCATCTCCTGATTTGGAAAGGCTGTCTGTGACCGCCGTCCTGGCCGATCACTCAGACGCGGTCACTATGCCGAGGAGATTTGAAGTTGCTGTGACGCTTTTGTGACAGTTTGATGACAGGGCGATAGAGCCGCGAAAAACAAGGCCCGAAAACGAATTAAGGCGCCACTGCACGCAGGGCCGGGCGCGCGCGCAGGCGTCCGAGCGGGAACACTGCACTAAATACGCTGCCCTCACCAGGCTTACTTTCAACCCGTAACAACGCATCATGCTGCTCGAGGGCATGCTTCACGATCGAAAGCCCAAGACCTGAGCCCCCCTGGACGCGATCACGTCCCGCATCGACCCGATAGAAGCGCTCGGTCAGGCGAGGAACATGTTCAGCCGGGATCCCCGGACCATTGTCTTGCACCTGCAGCATCGGCTGCCCGGTCGAATTGCGCAGCCAGCGCAAGGTAATCGCACCGCCTTCATGGGTGTACTTACATGCATTGTTCAAAAGATTCGACGCCACTGCACGCAAGGAGTCCTCAATGCCATGCAGCCAGAGATCAAGATCGACCTCGACATGTAAGGTTTGTTTACGCGCATCGGCCAACACTTTGGCATCTTCTTCGATCTGACGGAGCAGTGCCGGCACATCGATATCCGTTTCCGCAGGCTTGCGCTGATCTTCCTCAAGACGCGCCAACACCAACATGTCGTCAACGATCTGGCGCATGCGCACAGCTTGCTCTTGCATGCCATGAATCGCCCGCCCCCAACGACTTTGGATGCCGCCCTCTTCCCGCTCCACCCGGGTTTCTAGCTGTTCCAGATAACCCGTAAAGACCGTGAGGGGTGTGCGCAACTCATGCGAGGCATTGGCAATAAAGTCACGACGGAATTGCTCAAGACGACGCGTATCAGAAACATCAACCGCAATCAGCATCATGCTGCCTTTGCTCTCAAACGGCACCAAGCGCAGTGACAGCACTTGGCGTGGGCTAACACCAATCAGGTAATCCAGCGCTGTATCGTAATTACGGCGGTTTAACCATTCGCGCACCTCAGGACCGCGCAAGAAATTATCAAGTCGTTTGCCGATGTCTTCTTTTTCATCAAGGTCAAACGCCCGCGCCGCGATGCNGTTCATCCACTCAATCTCGAGCTCACGATTGAGAATGATGGTGGGGTCGGGCATCGCGCGTGCCGTTGCACGGAAACGCTTAATCAACTTCGCCATGCGCTTCTTATCTTTGCGCTGGCGCCGTTGTAGATCGTGGTAGCTTTTGAAGATGGTTTCCCAGATGCCATTAGCATCAGGTGACTCGATACTGTCGCCCAGGCGAATCCAGCGCTCCATCAAATAAAGGTTATACAGATTCCATGTGAGATAACCCAAGGCCCCAAACATCAGGAACAGTGCAATGGAATTGAAGATGCTGCCGACCGCCGCCAGCGAGCCCAACAACATGGCCAGATAGATCAGTTCCTCGTACCACGCCGAGGGCAGTCCTTTAAAGCGACGCATCGATTTCAGGCCTAGGATTCTTGTGCGGAGAAGCGGTAACCGGCGCCGCGCACGGTTTGGATGCACGCGTCATAGCCACCGGGCTCCAAGGCCCGACGCAAGCGACGGATGTGCACATCCACGGTGCGCTCTTCCACATAAACATTATTCCCCCACACACTGTCCAGTAACTGACCGCGACTATATACGCGCTCAGGGTGGGTCATAAAGAAGTGAAGCAGCCGAAATTCGGTCGGACCGAGCTCGAGGACCTCAGCATTCATGCTGGTGCGATGACTCACCGGGTCCAGAACAAGATCGCGTACCCGCACCGGCTCTTCGCTCATATGCGGCGAAGCACGGCGCANCACCGCCTGCACTCGGGCCATCAGTTCTTTTGTGGAAAACGGTTTGACGACGTAATCATCGGCACCATGCTCAAGACCGCGCACGCGATCCGCTTCTTCGCCTCGCGCGGTCAGCATGATCACTGGGATATCACTGAGGCTATCGTTGCGGCGGACTTTGCGTAGCAACTCGATACCGCTGACGTCGGGGAGCATCCAGTCCAGCAAAATGAGATGCGGTGTGCGTTCGGTGAGCGCCTGCCAGGCCGAGGCCATGTCAGCCGCTTCACTGACCTGATAGCCCTGATCTTCCAAAGCAAACGCCACCATCTCGCGGATGGCTTGTTCGTCTTCGACAATCAAGATGTGAGTGCGCGGCATGGCGTCACTCTACCCCGAGTTGCATCCGCATGGACGACCCGAGCAATAACAAGGCGTTAGTGGTTGCCGTTCTTGAGCTCAGCTTCGATTTCTTCCACTGTGAGATGACGAACATCGCGACCTTCCACCAAGTAAATGACGTATTCACAGATATTCTTCGCATGGTCACCAATACGCTCCAAAGCGCGCGCGGCCCAGATCACATCCAGCGCCGGACCAATCTTACGCGGGTCTTCCATCATGAGCGTAATCAGCTCACGCAACAGACCTTCATATTCCTTATCAACATCACGATCCATGCACGCAGTGTTGAGCGCATCTGGCACATTGAGCCGCGCAAAAGAATCCAAGGCCTTGTTGAGCAAGCGTGAGACCAGCGCGCCCAGATGATCAATCCCGCTCGGAGATTTGCCATTTCCGAACGCACCACGGCTGGTGAGGTCCACCGCCATCTTCGCTACCTTTTCAGCCTCATCACCGATACGTTCAAGATCAGTAATAATCTTNACGATCGCAATCAGCATCCGCAGATCAACAGCGGTGGGTTGACGACGCGCAAGGATATGCGTCACTGCCTCATCAATCTCCACTTCCATCGCGTTAACTTCGACATCGCGACGAATGACCTCGACAGCCGCCTCCGAGTCACGAGTCCGAAATGCAGAAACCGCATTCTGGATCTGCTCTTCCACCAGCCCGCCCATCGCCAGTACGCGAGAACGCAGGTCATTCAGCTCTCGATTGAATTCGGCAGAGATGTGCTTGTCGAATGTCTTGTCAACCATGAGGTTCTCCTTGGGCGGTTTGGCGATTAACCGTAGCGGCCAGTAATGTAATCTTCAGTTTGTTTTTCATGTGGGTTGGTAAAAACCCGGTCCGTTTCATCAAACTCGACCAGCTCACCAAGGTACATAAACGCAGTGTATTCTGAAACGCGCGCAGCCTGCTGCATGTTGTGCGTCACAATCAGAACGGTGTAGTTTTCCTTGAGTTCGTGAATCAGCTCTTCCAACTTCAACGTTGAGATTGGATCCAAGGCGGAAGCTGGCTCATCGAGCAGTATCACCTCCGGCTCGATCGCAATGGAGCGGGCAATCACCAGACGCTGCTGCTGCCCGCCAGACAGGCCCAGCGCGTTGTCATTCAATCGATCCTTCACTTCGTCCCATAACGCTGCACCCTTGAGGGACCACTCGATCTTTTCGTCGAGAATGCGCTTGTTATTGATGCCCTGCAAACGCAAGCCATAGGCCACGTTTTCATAAACACTTTTCGGGAATGGGTTTGGCTTCTGAAACACCATGCCCACATTACGCCGCAGATCCGTCACATTCACATCACGATCAAAAATGTTTTTGCCGTGATGACGAATCTCACCCTCAATACGTATGCCGTCAATCAGATCGTTCATACGATTAAAGCAGCGCAGCAAGGTGGACTTACCGCAACCACTGGGCCCGATAAACGCAGTTACTTGATTCTTCGGCACATCAAAGGTGATGTCTTTCAGTGCATGGGCAGTGCCGTCGTAGTAGAGATTGAGACGATCGACTTCGATCGCAACGTTCTCATTCGGATTCTGGATATACGCCATAGCAATACCTTTGGATTTCTGGAAACTGGACAAGCGCCGGGGAGTTATTGATCCAGCGCGCGATATTTTTCACGAAGACGATTACGAATCTGAATTGCACTGAGATTCAACGCAATAATCACCAATACCAGCAACAACGAGGTTGCATACACGAGCGGGCGCGCAGCTTCCACGTTCGGGCTCTGGAAACCAACATCATAGATATGGAAGCCAAGATGCATGAATTTGCGATCGAGGTGCAAAAATGGCGCATTACCATCCAGTGGCAGGTTCGGTGCAAGTTTGACCACCCCCACAAGCATGAGCGGTGCCACTTCACCGGCCGCACGCGCGATCGCCAAAACCAGACCGGTCATCATCGCCGGACTCGACATCGGCAACACCACCTTCCACAGCGTTTCCAGCTTGGTTGCACCCAATGCCAAAGAGCCTTCGCGCAATGCACGAGGAATACGCGACAAACCTTCTTCGGTGGAAACGATCACCACCGGCAGGGTCAGAATCGCCAAGGTCAGCGCTGCCCAGATGATGCCAGGTGTGCCAAAAACAGGTGCCGGCTTGGCTTCCGGATAAAACAGGTCATCAATATTCCCACCGAGGAAATACACGAAAAACCCTAGACCAAACACACCATAGACGATGGAAGGAACCCCAGCGAGATTGTTCACCGCAATTCGAATCATACGGGTCAACGGGCCCTGCTTGGCGTATTCACGCAGATAGACCGCCGCGACCACACCAAACGGGGTCACGATCACCGCCATAATCAGCACCATCATGACGGTGCCGAAGATGGCCGGGAATACACCACCCTCTGTATTCGCTTCGCGTGGCTCCGCAGAAAGGAATTCCCAAATCTTAGAGAAATAGAAACCAAACTTTTCCGAGGTGGTCATCGCATTCGGCTGATAGATGCGCACCACGTTAGCCACATCAATCTTGCGTACGCGCCCATCCATAATCTGAATTTCAAAGGCATCGCGCTTACTCGCCACATACAAGGCTACCAGCTTGTCTTCCAGGACCTTATATTCCGCCGCAAGGCGTGCGCGCTCTGCATCCAATTCAGCAAGACGCTCCGGCGTATCGTCGCCATTGAGCTCGAGCCGGCGCTGCTTTAAACGGAGCTGCTCAACGGAATAGTTGATTGCACCAATGTCATACTTCTCGATCTCTTTAACTTGGTCGTGCAAATCAATTGCACGCTCCACGCGGACTTGCAACTCACCAATCGCTTGTGGCCCTTCAGCAACAACCTGGTCTTTTTCATAAACTTTGAGTAACTGGCCATAGGCATTGCCCCACTCATGTCGCTCAATCACCAGCAGGTCACGCGGCACGCTGCGCTCGCCACGAATACCGTATTCATAGACTTGACGGAAATCCAACCCATAGGCATCACGATTACCGACCTTGAGTAGATAACGAGCGATTTCTGGCATTCCTTCAGGAACCGCAATACCCGCCCCCGCCAAACGCTCCGGAGTAATGATTTCTTCGCTGTGAATCTCCCCAACCACAGTGATCGTGTCTTGCGAGACCGGATCAGCGTAGTTGAACTCGTATACGGTAGCTGGCCAAAAATGGCTCAAACCACGCACGGCGATGAGAATCAGCAAGCCAAACACGGCAATCAGGCTGACCGCCAGCGCGCCGGCATTGAGCCAGATCATCGGAAGACCGCTGCGCATCCACTGTTTCATGCTGTCGTATCCGCTTAAATGAATTACAGGTTGCTGTACTTGTTACGCAACCGCTGACGCACGACTTCTGCGCCGGTGTTGAACAAGAAGGTAAAGACAAACAGCACCAGTGCCGCGAGGAAGAGCACGCGGTAATGTGAGCTGTCGACTTCAGATTCCGGCATTTCCACCGCGATGTTGGCAGACAAGGTACGCATCCCTTCGAACACACTCATGTCCATCACCGGCGTATTGCCTGTGGCCATCAACACGATCATGGTTTCACCCACAGCACGCCCAAAGCCCATCATCACGGCGGAGAAGATCGCCGGACTGGCCGTCGGCATCACCACATTCACGAGGGTTTGCCACGAGGTCGCACCCAAGGCGAGCGAACCACGTATCAAATGCTGCGGCACACTGAAGATTGCATCTTCAGCAATCGAGAAGATGGTCGGAATCACGGCAAAGCCCATAGCAATCCCTACAACCAAGGAATTACGCTGGTCGTAGCGAATGCCGAACTCATTCAACATCCATTGCTGGATGTTGCCATCAAAAAAGAGCTCTTCCATCGGGTTGGACAGTTGAATCGCAAACCAACCAATGAACAGCACAACCGGAATCAGAATCAATGCTTCCCAACCTTCAAAGCGATTCTTCACCTCAAGCGGAAGGTTGAACCAGAGGAAAGACATCAACAGGAAGCCCAAGGGCATCACAATCAAGATGGAGAACAGGCCAGGCAAATGCGCCTCAACAAACGGTGCAAACCAGAGGCCCGCCAAGAAGCCCAGAATTACTGTCGGTAGCGCTTCCATAATCTCAATCGAAGGCTTCACCAACTGACGCATGGTCGGATTCATGAACTGTGCGGTGAAGATGGCACCCGTGATCGCCAATGGGATCGCCACCAACATCGCATAGAACGCCGCTTTAAAGGTACCGAAGGTGAGCGGCATCAAACTGAACTTCGGCTCGAAGTCATTCGTTGCTGCAGACGACTGCCACGTGTAATCCGGCTCGGCATAGCCTTCGTACCAAACCTCTTGCCAGAGAGAATGCAACGAGATCTCCGGATGCTCGTTCTTAACGTCATACAGCTGAGCCGTGCCATCCGCCTTCTCTGCCAACAGCTGATACCCACGCGGCGATAACGCCAGCATTCGAATGGGGCTGGAACTAACCCGCTCATCCAGCACCGTACGCTCTGATGAGGAGTAATGGATCGAAAGATCACCAAGTGCATTGGCAGCAAGGAAGCCTTTACGTCGATCTTCCCCAAGAATCGCCGTCACTGCGGATCCCGCATTGAACGCGAAGGTGCGCACTTTTTGCAGGGAGTACGCATTGTTTTCATCTCGAACCGGGAACCACTGACTAATCTCACCCTGACTATCCCCTACCAAGAGCGAGAAGCCACCCAACAAGAAACGCAGGCTGCTCAGGGTGCGCTCGGGCGCAACCAAATTCAGACGCTGAATAATCTCTGGTTCTGATGCCCCTTCAACATACAACGCATCGCCTTGTTCGGAAGCCAAGATGAAGGCCTGACCACCCGGCGCGACCAGCACCCGATTGAAGCTCGCGTTACCCAATTTGAGGGTTGCTTCACTAGCCAGCTCGACAGAGCGTTCGCCCGTCATCATGTTTTCAGAGATCTCGTAGGAACGTACCAACAGTTCCGCACGACCTGTAATCGCAGCAAAGGTTGCCTGTGAATCATCTGCCGTGAAATCCAAGGCCTTGATATTGACCATCCCTTCCGTCATTGGGATCAGACTCTTGCCCAGCGGATATTCCAGCTCCGGCGTGACGGTACGAACGTCGTTTGGATAGCTGACCGCAAAGCGCTGACGGAACAACAACACACGGCCATCACTGGTGGCCATCGCCACGCGTGGATCCGCAGGTTTGGTCGGCGCAACCGCAACAATGCTCGTCTTATCTTCAATCGGCAGACGAGCGCTTGAACGCACTTCTCCCGTTGCAGGTGTCAGATATTCGACCGCACCACTACGCAAGTAGCGTGCCGCTACCGTGCCCTGCTCTTCCATCGCCCAATGTACGCTCTCCCCGGCGCTCAAGGCATAGCTTGTGCGTGGCTCAATCGAGGCCGACTTAAAGATGGGCATGGTGACCGCAAGCAGGTAGAAAAAGATCAGCACGATGGCGAGGATCACGGCAATGCCGCCGAAACCGATCCAATAATGCGCGGACTGATCTTTGAAATTGCGCCAGAACCAGCGCTTGCGCGCGACTTCAGCGGAAATCTGGGTTGTTGCCATGGTGCGAATGCCTTTGAGCAGAAAACGCGCGCATCGTACCGGGCGAATATGACGCTTGTGTGACAGTCTCAACACATTGTTTATAAATGGGTTTTTTGAGAAACGCGCGCGCGCCTACAGGCTTCGCAGCTAGCCGACGTTTGCGCTAGGATGGCACCCATCTATTTCACCCTGCGAATCCAGTTGAGGAACCTCCATGGCCAAACAGTATTGGCTCTTAAAGTCCGAGCCCGAGGAGTTTTCGATTGACGACCTCAAGCGGGTCAAGAAAGAGCCCTGGGATGGCGTGCGCAACTACCAGGCTCGCAACTACCTAAAGAGCATGCAGATTGGCGACCAGGCCCTGTTCTATCACTCAAATACCGAGGTGCCTGGGATCGTAGGAATCATGGAAGTGGCCTCGGAGCCGTACCCCGACCCAATGGCCTTCGATCAGAAGGACAAGCACTACGACCCGAAGAGCGATCCGGAAAACCCGCGCTGGTTCTTGGTCGAGTTCAAGTATGTGCGCCACACCGCACGTACGATCTCGCTGGCGGAGCTCAAGGATGACGCCAAATTGGAGGATTTCCCCCTGACCCGTCGCGGTAATCGCCTCTCGGTGATGCCAGTGACGGCCGCTCAGTGGAAGTATCTGCTCGGTCTGGAAAAGAAGGCGCCAAAAGCCTGAAACCTAGCCCGCAGCGGGCCTCTCGTTTTCTTCTCGAAAATCCCGCGGAATCCTAGGCAGGGCCTAGGGTTTTTCTAGTTTCCATTTTTCTTGAATAAGAGTCTTGACAGGGGGGATCCAGTCGCTAGAATGCGCGCTCCTTTGTATTTCCCACGAGGATTTATGTTACTTCGTTGACAACGTGCGTACGGATCCGTCGCAAGCGGGCACCGACGCATTATGTGTTTTTGCTTACCACCGCTTGCCACAGGAGAAGGCGCTACGATGGAAATGAACATTTCTGTTGCGCGGTCTGATGCATACGCTCAGGCCCCTTCCCCGGCCACCCAATGGCCGACCCACCTTCAGGTTATAGAAGGTACCGATCAATCTCTGGATCATTTCATCCATCGGGATGGAATGGTGTTTGCCGGTACCCATCTGATCCTGGACCTTTGGAATGCACATCATCTCGACCAGCTCGAGCGCATGGAAACTGCGCTGCGTGAGGCCGTGGAGGTATGTGGCGCAACTTTGTTGCACATTCACTTGCACCACTTCACCCCGAACGGCGGCATTTCAGGTGTTGCTGTTCTCGCTGAGTCCCACATCAGCGTGCACACTTGGCCGGAACGTGGCTACGCCGCATTCGACGTGTTCATGTGTGGCGACGCGCGTCCGGAACTGGCGATCGGTGTGCTGCAGCGTGCTTTCACCCCTGAGTCCATCGACGTACACGAACATCGCCGCGGTAAGGTCTCCGAGCGATGAGCGACACGTTGCCGGAAATCGACACCTCCTCAGCTGAGGCGGTGACTTCACGCTTTCGTTACGAGGAAACTCTCTATGACGCGTGGGGTCAGGCCTTTGATGTCGACGAGATCTTTTTCGAGCACAAGACCGATCACCAGCATTTGGTGATTTTCCAGAACGCGCTATTTGGGCGTGTGATGGCGCTCGACGGGGTCATCCAGACCACCGAAGCCGATGAATTCGTGTACCACGAGATGCTGACCCATGTGCCGATTCTGGCACATGGCCACGCCAAGTCGGTGCTGATCATTGGTGGTGGCGATGGTGGCATCCTGCGGGAGGTGTCCCGGCATGCGTCGGTCGAAAAGATCACCATGGTGGAAATCGATGCCGCTGTCGTAGACATGAGCAAGCAGTATCTGCCCAATCATTCCAATGGCGCGTTTGACGATCCGCGGTTGAATCTAGTGATTGCCGACGGTGCGGACTTTGTGGCCAACGCAGAAGCAGCGCAGTTCGATGTGATCATCTCTGACTCGACCGACCCGATCGGCCCGGGTGAAGTGCTGTTCACGCAGGACTTCTATGCCCAAGCCAAACGCTTACTACGCCCAGGCGGCGTAATGGTGACCCAGAACGGTGTCGCCTTCATGCAGTTGGACGAAGTACGCACCACCGCACGCCGCATGTCGCGTCTCTATAACGATGCGACCTTCTACAGCGCTGCGGTGCCGACCTATGTCGGTGGCGTGATGACCTTTGCCTGGTCGACCGATAACGTCGACCTCAAGTGTGTGGATCTTGATACCTTGCAAAGCCGTTTTGCGGCCGCACAAATCGAGACCCGGTATTACAACCCTGCTGTCCACGCGGCGAGTTTTGCCCTGCCGGAATACATCCGTCAGGCGGCCGCAGAAGCCAGCGCCTGAATCCTTTTTTTGACAATCTTGTCTGAGGAACACGCGCCATGAGTCAGCTCCGCCACACGCACGAGAACAAGGTGCTCGAACTGTTCGATCACCTCGACGCACCCACCCGTCCGCAAACGCCGGAAGAGGTACGCCTGCGCCAGCTCATTGCCCAGCACGGCTCGCCGCTGCTGGTGATGGATGCGGAGCGCCTGCGCCAACAATACCGCCAACTCAAGGCGGCATTGCCGGGCGTCGATCTGTTTTATGCGGTGAAGGCCTTGCCGGATGCGGATGCGATTCGCATCCTGACCGGACAAGGTGCAGGGCTCGACTTAGCAACAGCCGGCGAAGTGGACATGGCACGTTCCGCAGGCGTCAGCCCACGTCGTACCATCCACACTCACCCGATCAAAAAAGACTCCGAAATCAAAGCCGCACTGCGCTTTGGTACCACCACCTTTGTGGTTGATAACTGGAATGAACTGAAGAAGTTCCGCGCCTATCGCAACCGTGTCGGCCTGCTACTGCGCGTGCGCTTCCAGAGCCCGGATGCGGTTGTCGATCTGTCGCGTAAGTTTGGCTGCGATCCGCACGAAGCGATTGAGCTGATGCGACGTGCCGTGCACGAGGGCATTCGCATTAAAGGTCTGTCTTTCCATGTTGGCTCGCAGTCCGGTCGCTCCGATACGCATGTGCATGCGATCGAAACCGCCGTTGCGTTGATCAATCAAGCCCATCGCGAAGGCCTCGGCCATCTCAAGGTGCTCGACATCGGCGGTGGCTTCCCGGTCGACTATCAACACAAAGCGATCGATATCAATGCCTTCTGTGCGCCGATTCGCAATGCCCTAATTTCGGTGCCGAGCTGGGTACGCGTGATTGCCGAACCGGGTCGTTACTTGGTCGCACCTGCGGTCACTGCCGTTGCGACCGTGGTCGGCAAGGCCGAGCGCGATGACCGTCCGTGGTACTACCTCGACGATGGCGTGTATGGTTCTTACAGCGGCCAAATGTTCGATCACGCCGACTACCCGGTCGAAACCTTCCGGGAAGGCAACGAACGTGAAAGCGTGCTGGCTGGCCCGACCTGCGACAGCATCGACATCGTCAAAGATGCGATCACGCTGCCGGAACTCGAGATCGGTGACCTCATCGTTGGTCGTCAAATGGGCGCCTACACCGCAGCCACTGCCACCGACTTCAATGCGTTGCCGCGCGCGCGCATGGTGCTGATCAACGATGTCGCCGAACAGCCGTCCGATCTGGTGAAACTCGCCGAGGCATGAGCGATCACGACCTGCGTCAAGCGCTGATTGAAGCGGGTGCGTTCTTTCATGCCCGTGGCTGGGCACCCGCCACCGGCGGCAACTACTCCGTTCGCACAACCGACGGTCTGCT
>JGI11705J14877_10000449_pt1 | contig 25829 bp, 24 predicted proteins | sample Etolaghawater15m_FD_14877 | JGI IMG/M metagenome (IMG submission 14877)
TGGCTCCGGATACTGGATTCGAACCAGTGACCAAGTGATTAACAGTCACCTACTCTACCGCTGAGCTAATCCGGAATGTGATAAGGTCGGAATTATACTTTATAGAGAGAGTAAAGTCAAGAGTTTTTACTTCTTTTTTAGTTTTCTTAGCTCATTCTTCTCTGGAACTAAAAATTCAAGGTTTCCCACTAACTTTTTTACTATTTTTTCTTGCTCAATCAAAATATTTAATCTATTTACAGAGTTTTTGTCAAAGAGTAAATTGATGTCATCTTGAGTTAATGGTCTTTTATCTAAAGTGTTGATTATATCTTCATCACTGTAGTAGGCATTGTTTGGTTCAGCATGAACTCTTGAGGCTATATGTATAGGCAAGGAGCTATCGAACATTTGTGATGCTTCGAAAAGTTCCTTATATGAGATTCCTGCAACTGGGTATGCCGGCGGTCTGTCTATTGTTCCTAAATCAATTCTTTGTGCTTCTATGTCTAATAAAACTTCATTAAGTTTTTCAATCTCTTCTTTTGTATCATTTATTCCATATACAAAAAGTATCTCTATAAAAAGTTTGCCTTTATACACTTTAGAAAACGCCTTGACTTTATCCACCACTTCATCAATATCAATACTCTCATGAGGTCTGTCTATCTTCTTAAAAATATCAGGGCTTACTGCATCTAAAGAAAGTTTCACCTGGTCCAACTTTACCAAGGCATCAAACACAGACTTATTCACCAATGTTGCACTATTTGTGAGGATTAAAGTTTCAGTTTCACCTTTGATTTTATCTATCTCATCTATTAATTCACCAAGCTTTGGATATAAAGTCGGTTCACCGTTTGCTGTAAGTGTTATCACATCCACTTTAGCATTGAGATATTTTTTCAATTCTTTAATAATTACTTGAGGTTCCACGGTAATGGATTGAGTACTTACCGTTTGCATTGGGGCGAGTTCACAGTAAAGACAGTCAAAGTTACACTGCTTTGCTGATGGTGAAAGATCGACTCCTAAACTCATGCCAAAACGGCGTGAGTTTATGGGTCCAAAAATTATATTATTTTTTTCCGCTGACACGTTGGCATTCACTTACGAAATGCTTTGCATTTTCAACTGGAACATCAGGTAAGATACCATGACCTAGATTAAAGATATGACGTTTTCCACCCATAACTTTTTGAATATTTTCTACCGACTCTGTTATCATCTCTTTTGAATAAAGACGGCATGGTTCCATATTTCCTTGAAGAACATACTTATCGCCCAATTTTTCTTTAGCATAGGCAATAGGAGTCGCCCAATCAACACCAAACACATCAAAGTTTCCATACACTTTATCATAAAATGCAGGGATCCCTTTTGGAAACATTATCACTGGGATATGAGGATACTTCTCTTTTAAGTATTCAGCGATTTCAACCATATACGACCATGAAAATTCATCATACAAATCTGTCTCGATTGCAGCTGCCCATGAGTCAAAAATCTGAACAACATCCACACCGGATTGAATTTGTTTTTCCATATAAAGTTTTACAACTTCTGTGACTTTCTTAAGAATTTTGTGTAATAAATCCGGATTTGAGTACATCATTTTTTTACAAATGTTATACGTTTTAGTGCCTTGACCCTCTATCATATATGTTGCGAGAGTCCAAGGAGCACCGGTGAAACCTATAAGAGCTATCTCATCTCCCCTCTCATCCAACTGCTTACGTAAAAGCTTGATAGTGTCGAATACATAAGTAAGTTTACTTGCCGCTTCTTCACCGCCGATAAGTCTATCTATATCTGCATCACAAGTGATAGGATCAGAAAACTTTGGCCCTTCACCTTTAACAAAAGATAAATCCATCCCCATCTCATCTGGAATAACCAAGATATCTGAGAACAAAATCGCAGCATCCACCCCAACAATATCAAGAGGTTGGATAGTGACCTCTGCTGCTTTTTTAGGATCATGACAAAGGTTTAAAAAGTTTCCAGCTTCAGCACGCACTTTCATATACTCAGGAAGATAACGTCCTGCTTGTCTCATCATCCAAACCGGAGTGTATGGTGTTTCTTTACCTAAACATGCATCTACAAATATTTTACTCATTATTTCTTACCTACTTTTCCTAAAAAATACAACCCAACCGCTACAGCCGTGATTGAAAGTGCAAGATATAACATATCTAAAGCACCATTATATTCTGTATAGCCGACCTTTTGAAAGAAGCCCACAACTAAAACCATCACAATGACTTTTGAAATTTTATCTTTAAGCTGATCAAGTGAATTTATTGTCAGTATTTGCGTTTCATCATGTGAAGATTCTTTTGCAGCTTCTATCTCTGATATAAAAAGCTCGTAAAGGCCAAATGCAAAAAGAAGCATCACAACCCCTATAAGATATAAATCAACTGCACCGATTATACCACCGATAACATCTTGGTGAAAATTCTCCGGATGCGCTCCGCTCAAATATGTTTTTAGCACATAAGAAGCGGTTGTGACTATGTCCACACTTGCGATAACAAAAAGCACCACAGCTCCAACAAGCCCAAATATTACAGCAAGAAGAACAATAAATCTAGAATTCCACAGAGTAAATTCAAATATTTTTTCCATCCTTATTTCTCCCCTTCCATCTCTACCCATTTTTGAGCAATTCTCACAGCATTTGTAGCAGCACCGACTCTTAAGTTATCCGCCACTACAAACATATGAAGTATATTTTTTGCATATGTGTCATTTCTTATGCGTCCTACAAATGTTTCATTCATATCAACACATGTTGCAGGCATAGGATAAAGTGCCTCATCTGGATTATCTAAGATAACAAGATTAGGAGCTTTTCTTAAAATCTCTCTTGCATCATCAGCTAAGATATCATTCTCAAATGTAAGCGTCAGAGCTTCTGCATGACCTCTTAATGTTGGCACGCGAACACATGTGGCACTTAAGGGGATCTCTTTATGCATAATCTTTGTAGTCTCGTTCACCATCTTCATCTCTTCTTTTGTGTAACCGTTTTCAGTGAACACATCAATCTGAGGGATAACGTTTAAAGCGATTTGCTGATTAAAAGCTTTGTGTTCAGATTCACTTAACTTAAATGCAAAAAAGTCTTGCATTTGCTTTACCAACTCTTCCATAGCAGTTTTACCAGCTCCAGAAGTAGCTTGATATGTACTGACATCAACTCTTGTTAAACCATATACATCATCTAATGGTTTGAGTGCTTGAACCATTTGAATAGTGGAACAGTTAGGATTTGCAATAATTCCTGTGGTTTTCCACTTTGCGATATCTCCAGGATTAACTTCAGGAACAACCAAAGGCACATCTTCTTGCATTCTAAAGTGTGATGTGTTATCAATAACAACTGCGCCTGCTTTTACAGCATGAGGTGCAAATGCCGCACTTACACTGCCTCCAGCTGAAAACAATGCGATCTCAATCTCTTCTTCTTTAAAAATATCGTTTGTAAGCTCTACAATCGCTAAGGCTTGTCCATTAAAATCCACTGTTTTACCAAGACTTCGAGCGCTTGCAAGCGGAACAAGTTTATTTAAGGGAAAATCTATCTCTTGAAGTATAGCCAGTATCTCTTCACCAACTGCTCCATTTGCCCCAACCACTGCCACATTATATTTTTTCATTTATTTTTCCTTTTACCTTGTAAATTTATTTTGTTATATTTTTCAATTAATTCTGTTTTGTATAAAAAGTTCTTCTGCTGTGATTTCATTCCCTTCACTAAGAATGACAGCTCTCTCAACCACGGAGATAAGTTCCCTGATATTTCCCGGCCAAGCATAAGATAAAAGTGTTTCTCTAGCTTCTTGGCTAAACACCTTCACTTCTAAATCATATTTTTTACAATTGATCTCACACATAGATTCTGCAATTTGTAAGATTTCATCTTTACGTTCTTTTAACGGTGGAATATGTAATGGAATCGTGTTTAAACGGTAATATAAATCTTCTCGAAATTGACCTTCTTTAATCTTGTCTGTAAGATTTGCATTTGTAGCTGACACCACACGAATATCAATTTTAATAGACTTAGAAGAACCTAATCGGCGCACTTCTTTTTCTTGTAATGCACGAAGCAGTTTTGCTTGCACTGCATATGGCATTTCACCGATTTCATCAAGAAAAAGTGTTCCACCGTTTGCAAGTTCAAATTGACCAGCTTTAGCCTCACTTGCATCTGTGAATGCTCCCTTTTCAAAACCGAAAAGTTCACTCTCTATAAGATTTTCAGGAATTGCAGCCATATTTATAGCTACAAAGGGCTTCTTGATTCTTGGTGAATTATCATGAATATAATTTGCAAAAACCTCTTTTCCCACACCACTTTGACCAAGGAGCAATACACTTGCATCTGTTTTAGCAGCTTTAGTGGCAATCTTTAAGATACCTTCTAGTACTTTTGAAGTCCCTAAAAAACCTTTTTTTGTATTTGTGCTCTTTTTAGAAGCTACTTTTTTCTTTGCAGTTTGTACTTCGCTTTCTCGTTTGATAGCTGCGACTAAGGTATCTATATCAAAAGGTTTTAGTAAAAAGTCTTTTACCCCTAAGTGAATAGATTCTATCGCTCTTTGAAGTGTCGCATTTCCCGTCATAATAATGACTTCAAATCTCCCATTTAAAGTTTTAACAAACTCTATTCCATCCATTCCGGGCATATTGATATCTGTGATGATGAGATCAAATGTATCGTCCAAAGACTTGAGTGCATCTTTAGCATTTTTAAATGTTTTGATTTCAAACTCTTGATAATCACCCATAGCGATTTCAAGAGATTTTCTCATATTTATATCATCTTCAACGATTGCAATTTTCACTAAGGATTCCTATAGTCTTACGCTATTTTAAAGCGGTTATTCTAGCCAAATTATCATTAAAATCGACTTTGAAACATCTTGTTTTGAGTGTAAGGATTGTTGTAGAGCTATTCTGCGCATTTATAGTTGTCTCTTTATGTTTTACATCAATTCCTAAAGTATGTATAAAATTTGTGAATTCAAAAGAGTTGTTTTTGATAATTTGATTAAGGGATTTTGAACCATTGGTAGGTAAAACTATAGAGTCCGACTCAATATCTTCACAAGGTTTCATAGCCTGTGAAACTTGGAGTCTTTCATTAAATAGTACAGTGTCTTTAACTATATAGCTATATGAAATTAGATATTCACTTGCATTTAATACAAGTGAACTACAGAGTATTAAAATAAAAATTGGTCGTAAGAAATTTTTATTTCCATTTCTACTTCGCATAAACCTTCTTTAAAAGATGTTTCAACTATATTTGCATTTCTAACCATAGCCGCAACTGATGTACGAATATTTGATCTTTTAACCATCATATTGCTTACTAAATCATCACCCTCAACATACACACCTTTAACTTTTTCTGCAATCAACCTATATGAATCAGCAACTGCAGCACGTTTAGCTAACGCATATGCCTGTGCCGGAGATGTCGTATTCATGGGTGCAACCCCTTGTCCAACAACGCTTATCGTTATAGGTTTATCTCTACATAAAACTTCACCATATATACCTGAACTTCTTAATGTATCACAATTAGGTTTTTCAACTTCGACTTCTTTTTTTGGTTCATCTTGAATTACGATCTTTTCACCTACATGCACTTCTTGTATTTTGATGCATTCATCTTGATGACATCCATGCTTTTCACCTACATGCACTTCTTGTGTTTTCATGCATTCATCTTGATAACATCCATGTTGAGAACAAGCAGAAAATAAACTACTGAATAGTCCAACATATATCAAGCTTAAAAAATATTTTCTCATGGGAATCTTTCCTGAATTTTTAATCATAATTAATATCTATAACACTTAGGTCTATTAATAGTACAAGACTGATCTTTATGGCATTTACTGTAACCACTTTCACAACTACGGTAAGTACATCCTGAAAACATTGTTACTGCCACACTAAATAACAACATACTTAATAATAAAAATCTCATTTTCACCCCTTATTTATAATTACTAAAATTTAATAGCAAAAGTTATTCCAACTCTAAAGTTGCTTGTCCTGTTACATCATCTTCACCATCATCTTCGTCTTCTTCTTTTTTTGGACATCTTGAGATACTTGCCACCTCATCACCTTTGACGATGTATACACCAGATGTATTTCTACTTGATTTTGAAATCGTTTGCATATCAACACGTATCATTTTTCCAGCTTTAGTAAGAGCCATCATATCCATTGATTCATCGACCATTAAACAACCAACGATATTTGTACCAGTTTTAGCCGTCATTTTCATAGCGATAACACCAGAACCACCACGGTTAGTTAAGCGATACTCACTAGCATTTGTACGTTTACCAATACCCTTTTCAGCTACTATGAGAATCTCTTGTTCATCATTAGCAATAATGTTAGCATCTACTACTTCATCACTTTCACGTTTAAATTTAATACCGCGAACACCACGGGTACTACGACCTTGTTCACGAGTTTTTTCTATATCAAACTTAATACATTGCGCTAGTTTTGTAACTATAAAAAGGTATTTAGTATCCGGACATGCAATCTTTGCAGTAATCAGTGCATCATCTTCATCTAAAACAATAGCACGAACACCATTACTTCTGATATTTGAAAATTCACTTAAATTTGTACGTTTCACAACACCTTTTTGCGTGAAGAAAACTAAACCTTTGTCTTCACTGAAATCTGTAGTCGGGATAATCGACTGAATTTTTTCATCAGCCATAAGGTTAATTAAATTAACAACTGCCTTACCTTTGGCTGTTCTGCTGCCTTCAGGAATTCTATACACTTTCAACCAGTGTAATTGACCGCGATCTGTTACAAAAAGTAAAGTATCATGCGTATTACAGGTAAAGAAACTTTCTATAAAGTCATCATCGTAAGTAGTTACTGCAGTTTTACCTTTTCCACCACGTTTTTGTTTTTCATAGTTTACCAATGGTACACGTTTGATATAACCACGGTGTGTGATTGTAACAACCATAGGCTCATTAGGGATTAAATCTTCTATATCTATATCATCATAGTCATCTTCAATCTCAGTTCTTCTTTTATCTGTATAAATCGCAGCCACTTCATCAAACTCCCCAGAAATGATTCCATGAAGCACTTCTTCGCTTTTGAGGATTGATTCTAAGTAGTTGATAAGCTTCATAAGCTCTTCAAGCTCTTCAATAATTTTGTTAATCTCAAGACCCGTTAAACGACCAAGTCTCATAGCGACGATACTTGCAGCTTGGATCTCACTAAAATCAAACTCTGATACAAGATTGTTTTTCGCTTCTTCTTCATTACTTGAGGCACGGATAACACGGATAACATCATCAATAATATCTATAGCTTTTTTCAAACCTTCTAAAATATGAGCTCTCGCCTTTGCTTTTTCAAGATCAAAAATAGTACGACGAATGATTACAGTTTTACGGTGGTTAATAAAATGTTTTAAAATATCAATAATTCCAAAAATTCTTGGTTCTTGATTTAATATAGAAAGCATGATAATACCAAACGTAGTTTGCATACTCGTTTGCTTAAAAAGATTATTCAAAACGATCTCGCTCATCGCATCACGTTTAAGTTCAATCACAACACGCATACCATCACGATCAGACTCATCACGAATAAGGGAAACACCATCTATCATCTTATCTTTTACAAGGTTTGCAATATTTTCAATAAGACGAGCTTTATTTACCTGATAAGGAAGCTCGTCAATTACAATCACTTCTTTTTTTGCTGTTTGTTCTATATGTGTCTTGGCACGAACCTTAATACGGCCGCGACCAGTCTCATAAGCATCCATAATCCCCTTTTTACCAAAGATGATTCCACCTGTTGGAAAGTCAGGAGCCTTTATGTGTTCCATCATATCCACTAAAGATATTTTAGGATCTGCTAAAAGAGCTTTAAGACCATTCATGATTTCTGTAGGGTTATGTGGTGGAATATTTGTAGCCATACCAACTGCGATTCCTGAGGAACCATTTATTAGAAGATTTGGGACACGAGTAGGCATTACATCAGGCTCTTTTGTAGTACCATCATAATTGTCTATCATATTTACAGTGTTTTTTTCTAAGTCTTTAAGTAGTTCACCCGCATATTTAGTCATACGAGCTTCTGTATATCTCATTGCAGCCGCAGAATCCCCATCAACAGAACCAAAGTTTCCTTGGCCATCAACAAGCTCCATACGCATTGAAAAATCTTGTGCCATACGCACAAGCGCATCATATACAGCTGTATCGCCATGAGGATGATACTGACCAATAACATCCCCAACAATACGTGCAGACTTTTTAAACTTAGCCCCATGAGAAAGATTTAGTTTATCCATTGCATATAAAATTCTTCTATGCACCGGCTTGAGTCCATCTCTCACATCAGGTAGTGCACGCCCTACAATTACACTCATAGAATAATCAAGGTAACTATCTTGGAGAGTTTTTTCAATATTTATCTGTTGTATATCATCGTTATTTAGCAAGTCGCTCATTCAAACACCTAAAAATTAAATTCACTTATAATAGCTAAATAAGGCTTTGAATAGTTTGAAAGAGGTTTATTTAAAGAAAAAAACTCAATAAGTCTTATTAAGCAGGATCTGCATAAAAGTGATTAAAAAATAGACAGTTATCTGATCTTTATAGAATCAAATCAAGTTATACTTACCTTCGAAATAACTCGCAAGAGAACTAAAAGGAATTACAATGAAGAAATGGTTATTGATAGCATTAATGCTTTTACCTGCTTTAGCTTTTGCTGAAGACACACCCACACTAGATAGTGGTGATACTGCATGGATGATGATGTCTACTGCTTTGGTATTACTTATGACGCCGGCTGGTCTTGCACTTTTTTATGGTGGTATGACACGTTCGAAAAACTTACTTAACACGTACGCTATGGTGTTAATGGCATTTACTGTTGCATTCGTTGCATGGATAGCACTTGGTTATTCAATCGCATTTGGTACGGCTGAAAGTGCAACTGTACAACAAGTTTCAGGTGGACTTTCACACATATTCTTATCTGGTATTAACTGGAATGATTTAAGTGGAACATATCCAACATATGTATTTATAGTGTTTCAAGGTACTTTTGCTGCTATTACTGTTGCAATCGCATCAGGTTCAGTTATTGAGAGAATTAAGTTCTCAACTTGGTTAGTATTTGTAGCAATCTGGATTGTAGCTGTATACGCTCCTATTACGCATATGGTATGGGGTGGAGATGGTGCTTACCTTTTTGACGCTGGTGCTCTTGACTTTGCTGGTGGTACAGTTGTTCATATGAATGGTGGTCTTGCTGGTTTAGTATTAGCATTCCTAGTTGGTAAACGTGCTGGATATAATAAAGTTGCTATGAAACCTATGTCGGTAATGTTAACAGCTCTTGGTGCTGCTTTATTATGGTTCGGTTGGTATGGATTTAACGGTGGATCTGCATTTGGTGCAAATGCTATCGCTGGTTTAGCTTTCTTAACTACTACTTTAGCAACTGCTTTAGCTGCTATCACATGGGTACTGCTAGAATGGTTAGTATTCAAAAAACCAACATTATTAGGTGCTGCTTCAGGTGTTGTTGCCGGTCTGGTTGCGATTACTCCAGCTGCAGGGTTTGTAGATGTAACAGGTGCTATGATAATGGGTATCGTTGGTTCAGCAATCGCTTTCTTTGGTGTAGCTGGTCTTAAAAAGAAACTTGGGTATGATGATTCACTAGATGCATTTGGTATTCACTTCTTAGCTGGTCTATGGGGTGCACTTGCAACTGCAATCTTCGCTCTTAAAGATAATGACTTATTATGGGACGGTCCGCTTAAAGCATCAGGTGATAGAATGGGACAATTTATGGTTCAAGTTGAATCAGTAGTGATTGTTGGTATCTTTACTTTAGTTGGTACAGTTATAGTATACTTTATAGCTTCTGCACTTACAGGTGGTGGACGTGTTGATGAAGAAACTGAAGCACAAGGTCTTGATGAAGCTGTTCATGGAGAAAAAGGTCTGAATCTATAATTTGAACGAAAAAGGAACGAGTTCCTTTTTCTACGCTTAAGCCGCTAAGGCTACTTAGAATAGAGAATGCAATTGCTTGGCATTCCTAAAAGCTAACTTCCTTTGGAAGTAGAAGAAATTATAAAGTTGATTTTAAGCACGAAAGTGGTTACAATTTTAAAAGTACTAAAGAGGTTTATTCCTCTTTTAAAAAATATGGAGTCTTAAATTATGAAAAGAGTAGAAGCTATTATTAAGCCATTCAAACTAGAAGATGTAAAAGATGCATTAGCTGAGATTGGTATAGAAGGTATGACGGTCAGTGAAGTTAAAGGTTACGGTCGTCAAAAAGGTCATAGTGAGCTTTATCGTGGAGCTGAGTATGTTGTGGATTTTTTACCGAAAATCAAAATGGAAATGGTTATTGATGACAAAGATGTTGAACAAGTTACAGCGGCAATCGTTGAAGCTGCTAGAACAGGTAAAATTGGTGATGGTAAAATTTTTGTTAGCGACATCGAACAAATCATTAGAATTAGAACTGGTGAAACAGACACCGAAGCAATATAGTTTTAAAACTTATAATTCCACATATTTTTAAGTATGTGGAAATCTTCCCTCATTGATTAAATTTTAATCACTTTAAACATCCAAAACAAGAAACTTTCGATAGAATAATTTCCTCAATAAAAATTTCAAGGGTTTTACTTATGTTAGAAGCTGATTTTAAATATATCATCGACACTTTCTTTGCACTTTTTTCTATGGTGCTTATAATCTTTATGGTACCTGGTTTTGCTATGCTTGAAGCTGGACTTGTGCGTACTAAAAATGTAACATCTGTGCTTACCATCAATGTTATGATTTATGCTGTTGCATCTATGGCATTTTTACTTATTGGCTATGACCTTGCTTTTGGCTCATGGGAAAATGATTCTATGAGTAAATGGGCTGCATTTCTTTTCCAAATGGCTTTTGTTGGAAAGACTATAAATATCATGAGTGGTGGTGTCAGTGAACGTGTCCGTATTATCCCCTTATCTATTTTTGCTATTGTTATGGGTGGAATTATCTATCCTACTGTGGTGAATGTTTCTTGGGGAGCCGATATGCTAGCTGGTACAATGCTAGATATAAACATGTACGACCTAGCTGGTTCCACTGTCATTCACTCTACTGGTGGCTGGGCACTTTTAGCAGCTATAATCATTATGGGTTCAAGAAAAGGCCGTTACCAAAACGGAAAAATAAGAGTTATCCCTGCATCAAATATCCCACTTGTTGTATTAGGTGCTTTTCTTTTATGGATAGGTTGGTTTGGTTTTAATGGTGGTTCTGTCGGTTCCATCTCAAGTGTTGAAAATGCTGATGCGGTTGCTAAAACTATTATGAACACGAATACTGCCGGTTTAGCCGGTGCTCTCATAGCTGGTATACTTATGTACGTTAGATATAAACTATTTGATATCACGATGATTTTAAATGGTGCCTTAGGTGGTTTAGTCGCTGTAACCGCAGGACCGGATTTATATGATGTGTACACTCCAATACTCATTGGTGCAATCGGTGGTGCTCTGGTTGTATTTGCCGTTCCTATATTTGATAAACTAAAACTTGATGATCCTGTCGGGGCATTGTCAGTTCACCTTGTCAATGGTATCTGGGGAACTTTAGCTGTTGGTATATTTGCCCCTAGTGTATCTTTTATGGATCAGCTTAAAGGTGTCCTTGTAGTGGCTATATTTGCATTTAGTGTGTCTTTCATTGTATTATTTATTATCAATAAAATTTCGACTTTTAGAGCAGAAGATGATGCTCAGGTTGAAGGTATGGATGTAAATGAATGTGGTGTGGAAGCTTATCCGGAATTTAAACGGGCAATATAATAATTTAACATACTTGTAACACATTTTTAGCTACTATTTCTCTCATGATTAGACATAGTAGCTCCTTTCTTATCTCTCTTATTTTACATTTTGCTGTATTATTTATAATTTTTTCTATCTACAAACTAACAATGAATAATCAAGTGAAAAAACAAGAAGAAGACAAAAAAGTTAAAATCATGCTTTGTTCTCTACCTGTATCAAAACCAGTTATACAAAAAAAGCCAATACAAGAAAAAACTAAAACTCTTCCAATAAAAAAACAAATTAACAAACTAGAACCTTCCATAAAAAAAGAAGTAAAAATTCTTCCAAAAGTACAACCAAAACCTGCTCCCAAGCCAAAACCAATTCCACTCGAAAAGAAAACTAAAGCTCCAATCAAAAAAGTAGACTATAAGCCTAAAAGTGAACTAAATACTCCCCCAAAACTCAAGGATATTCCAAAAGAACCTATAGACGTAATTGACACAACAACACCTGAAGAAACCAAAGAGTTAAAAGAAGATGAAGTAAAACTTATGGAGAGTATTCAAGAAAAAGAAAGTCGCTTGGCACAAGAGTATATGAATGAAAATATTAAAAAAATATCTAAACTTTTATCTGAAAATCTTTACTATCCAAGGTCTGCAAGAAAAAGAAATATTCAAGGTAAAGTGATGGTGAAATTTAAGCTTTCAAGATCTGCTAAAGCATATGATATTGAAGTGACTTCTTCTCAAAGTGAGATACTTTCACGTGCTGCAATACGCACTATTGAAAATCTCTCCGAAAAATTTCCTTCACCACAAGAAGAACTTTTACTGCATGTCCCAATTAGTTATAGGTTAAATAGATAAAGCTTCGATATCCTCTATCGTTTTTACAATATCATAAGAAAGATTTTCATTTGAATCTTTAGTCACTAAAATATCATCTTCAATTCTAATCCCGATTCCACGATATTTTCTTGGAATACTTTTATCATTTTCATCACAATAAATTCCAGGCTCAATAGTTAAAATCATTCCCTTGTGTAAAGGAATTTCTTCACCATTTGGATACTTATATGGAGATTCATCATGTACATCTATTCCCATCCAATGCCCTATTCCATGTGGATAATATTTTTTATGTGCTTGTTTTTTTATAAGTTTTTTTCTATTTCCTTTTAAAATACCTAACTTTATCATTCCATCACATAATAATTCTTCTGATTTTTTTTGTAGATCACTTCTTAGTATATTTGGCTTAATCATTTCAATGATTTGAAGTTGTACATCCAAGATCATATTATAAAGCTCCTTTTGAGGCTTCGAGAATGTACCGTTAACAGGAATAGTACGAGTAATATCACTCGCATAATAATCATATTCACACCCAGCATCTATAAGAATAAGTTGACCATCAATAAGAACTTTATTATTTTGAATATAATGAAGAGTGTTGGCATTATTTCCACCAGCGACTATGGATGTATATGCATCACTATACGCACCCTCTTTTTTGAATATATTTTCAATTATTGCTTGAAGTTCAAACTCATTTTTAGATATTTTTTTAGCTTTCATTGCTTTATGATGTGCTTTTTTCGTAATCTTTAAAGCTTTTTTGATGGTCTGAATTTCTGCCTTTGATTTAATGAGTCTCATTACTTCAATATTTTGCGCTATATTTTTATGCGTGTTTATTCCCTTAGAAAATCTTTTTAAAGCTTTAAACTTTAGGTATGTCAATTTAAAATCAAAATATAATACTTCTTTATTTGGAGCATTTTTTTCATATATCTCTTCAAGTGTATCAAATGTATAAACTTCATCAATTAAGAACTTCTTTTTCGCCTCAACAGCACCTAGTCTCTTTCCACTCCACAACTCTTTGGCTTCATCTTTTTTAAACACAAATAAAATAGTTTTAAACTTTTTCTTCTCTTTAATAATCATCAAACAAGATTCATCTTCTTTAAAACCTGTAAGATAATAAAAATTACTATCTTGTCTAAAAGGATATTCTGTGTCATTAGAGCGTGTTTTATAATTTGCACTATGTACAATCGCGATAGAATTACTATCCATAGATTTGGCAAGTCTATTACGTCTATTTTTATATTCTGTTTCTTGTATCACTTACATACTCCAATTATCCAATTATTTACATCTTTTAAAATTATGTTTAATGCTTCTTTTAAACCATTAACTCCACCTTGAGCATTTAGCTCCTGAACATCTACTTTTGCATCAAAACTTTGTGTAGCTATTACTCTATTTGACTTTATTTCAATGAGTGTGAGAGTAAGAGAGATATTTGCATGAGAATGTGAAGATTCTTCATCAAAGTACTGCATAAAATCTTCTATATTTATCTCTAAAATAAAATCATTACTTGCCCGCGACTTTGATATTTGTACACTTTGAAACAAGTCTGTTGCTCTTACAAGTTTTAAGATATGTGATGTTATAACAAGATTAGGATTCTCAGCCCATATAGATTCAGTATAAGCATACTGTTTTGTATCGCCTAGTGCATACATCATATGCTTAGACATCAAAGTACCCGAGCTAAATGCTTGTGCTACTTTCAAGGATTTTTGCTTACATGAGTTTGATTCACTTTTTTGAACTTCTAAAGCTGTATTTATACGGTATTCAGACTTTGCGGGAACTTTTGTTGTAACACATCCACCTAAAAGAATTATAAGTAAACTTATATATATAGACTTCATTATTTTTCTCCTGGACCTTTTTTAATCTCTTCTTGTTTAAAAATCACATCACCTGGGCTTCTCTCATAGCTTTGCATCATTGAATCTAAACGAATCATTAACTCTTGCATCTCTAATAAAGTGTTATTTACCGTAGGAACAACATCTTCTGCTATATCTTTAAGATTAAATTCACCACTTGCAACAGCTCGCTTTATCTCTTCCATTGAACCACGGATTCCTATGTAGCTTTGCATTATAGAGTCAAAAGAGCCAGCTATTTTATTTTCCCATTTCATACTTTTATCTAAAAAAACATCAATATTTGGTGTAAGCTTATCTACTTTTGCACTTACATTATCTATATTTTTTACACTTGATTGAAAATGTGAAATGGTTTCATCATCTAAAGATTTTTCCAGTTTATCCATAAAGCCAGCTGTTCTTTGCAATAATAATGAAATTTGCTTTTGGTTGTCATCATTAAGTAGTTTTTCTGTTTGCGTTAATGTTGAAGAAATTTTTGTTGACATACTTCCCAAGGATGCTTCAAAGTTTTCAAAAAATGATGGCTGTGTCATAATGATTGGAAGCTCATTTCCTTTTAAGACTTTCAAATTAGAACTTGTTCTAGAGCCCATACTAAGATTTATATAACTTAATCCTGTAATTCCTTGGGCTGTAAGCTGAGCTACTGTATCTGTTTTTATTGGAGTTGACTTTAAAATACTTATTGTTACTAGTACTTGTTCTGAATTTTTTGGATTTATTTCTAAACTTGTAACTTTTCCAACGCTAATACCTCTATATTTCACAGGTGCATCTATGTTTAAACCAAGTACTGATTCATCAAAGTTTATATGGTACTGTGTAATTTCTTTTTGTGATTTTGGTTGCAATAACCAGTATGTAAAACCTAGCATTAAAAAAATTCCCATAAGCACCACTAAACCAACTAGTGTATAATTTACTTTGTTATTCATTCTTTTTAGCCTTCTTTGAAAAATGTTTGTATAAATGCGTTATCCACAGAGTGTACCTCTTTTAAAGTACCTTCAAAAGCTATCTTTTTATTATCTATAATTGCTACGCGATCAAGTGTATCATAAATAGATTGTAAATCGTGTGAAACCATGACAATAGTTAAACCTAAAAGCTCACGAAGTTTTAAGATTAAAGCATCAAAATCCCTTGCAGATATTGGGTCTAATCCACTAGTAGGTTCGTCTAAAAACAATAGCTTTGGATCCATAGCTAAAGCACGCGCAAGAGCTGACTTTTTTTTCATTCCTCCACTGATTTGAGAAGGATACAAAGAACCATCTACTTGCTTTAAGCCTACGAGATTAATTTTAAATGCTACTATCTCATCTATCATTTTCTGACTAAGATCTGTATATTCTACTAAAGGTAAAGCAATATTTTCTGCCACAGTCAATGATGAGAAAAGTGCTCCAGCTTGGAACAATACACCCCACTCTCGTCTTAAATTTTGTGCCTCTAAATGGGAGATATATTTGAGGTTGTGTCCTAATATGTCTATATCCCCACTTGAGAATTCTTGAAGCATAACAAGTTCGCGTAAAAGCGTTGTTTTACCACATCCACTTGGACCAAGCAAGCCATATATTTCACCACTTTGTACACTTAAGTTTAAACCATCATGAACAACTCTCTCATCAAAAATAGTACGAACATCTTTTACTTCAATAAGTGCCATTTTATATTCCTAAATTTGTAAATGCTATAGAAAACAATGCATCACAAACAATGACAGCAAAAATGGATTCAACAACACTTTTAGTCGTATTAAATCCTATACTCTGTGTATCATTTTTTACTAATAAACCTCTATAGATAGCTATTGTTGCTATCAAAAAGGCAAAAAATGGCCCTTTTAAGATCCCAATATAAAAATGTTTAATATCAATAACCTCAGTAAACCTTTCAAGAAACTGCACTGTTGTTATTTGCAAATCAATATTTGCTATAAGCATTCCACCCAAAATACCCATCACATCNGCAACAAAAATCAATAGAGGCATAACAATCATAAGGGCTAAAATACGGGGAATAACAAGAAATATATAGGGATCAAAACCCATTGTTCGCATCGCATCAAGTTCTTCTGTTATTTTCATAGCACCAATCTGTGCTGTAAAAGCAGAACCGCTTCTTCCTGCGATAACTATGGCTGTAATAAGAGGAGCTAATTCACGTAAAATAGATATCCCCAGCATATCCACTAAAAATATATTTGCCCCATACATTTTAAGTTGATATGCAGATTGGTATGCGACAACAAGTCCGATTAAAAAAGTAGTCAACGCTATAATAGGAAGCGCTTTAATACCACTTTCATTGATGTCAAAAGCTATCTCTTTATATCGTATATTTTTCACTGAACGTAGATAATACAACTTCGTAGCAAATAAGTTCCCTAAAAAATTAAAAAACGACACTACCCCTAGATAATACTCATATATTAACTTTCCAAAAGATTCTAAAAACCGTGAAGGAGTTTTTGCTATGCTAGATAGTGGTTCGCTGCTTATACTTTGCACTAAAGAAAGCGTGGATTTTATATCTTCTTTCTCTATACTAAGAAATACTTTAATTCCTTTTTCTTCGTAGTGCTTTAGGAGATTATTTATAAAAATGGCAGCTGAAGTATCAAGATAAGAGACCTTATCTAGATTAATTTGTAGGTTTTTCTTTTGTAAAGGTTCTAGATTATTTACTTGATTTTGAAGTTTCGTAACCTCATAAAGGTTCAACGCTCCTGAAAAATTCAGAAGAAGTTGACTCTCTTGTATATCTACATGAAGTGATGCTTGGCTCATAAAAAGATTAAAAGTCTCTCTCTAAAAGCTTATTCACTCTTAGTATCGTTAGGATTCTACCTTTTTGTTTACCAACACCATCAATCATACTCTCTTCTGATGCAATAGTATCTGGTGGAGGCCCAATATCTGTCTTTTTAATTCTAATAGCAGCTGTTAATCTATCTATAACAAATCCAGCTACTTCATCATCTTGTTTAAGAACAAAAAATCTAGTTTCGTCATTATGATTTTTTGGAGGTAAACCAAACTTAATACGTAAATCGATTAAAGGTATGACAGAACCACGAAGATTAAAAACTCCAAGAACATATTTAGGCGTTTGAGGAACTCTTGTCCATGATATAGGCTTAATAATCTCCTGAATCGTTAAAATTGGCACAGCATATTCTTCTTCACCGATAATAAATCCAACTAATTGAACAATGTCATCTGATTGATCGAGGCCTGTTTCTTGTTGTTTGTTTTGTTTGTCAATAATTTGTTTTAATTTATCACTCATTATAAAAACTCCGATTTAAAGTTAACATTTCTTTGAACAACACTAGCAAGATAATCTGCTGAGTATGGTTTTGTAATATACTCAACCATGCCCGATTCAACACCGCGCATTCTATCTGACTTACCTGTACGAGACGTAACTGCGATTAATGGTAAGTTTTTATACTTGTTGTATTTTTTAATCTCAGTAGCCAGAGAATAGCCATCCATTCTAGGCATTTCAATATCTACAAGCATTGCATCAAAACAATGTTCACCAGATTTTAAAACATTAAGTGCTTCTTGACCATCACTTGCTTCAATCAAAGAGATACCAAGTGGCTCAAGTGCTTTTCTCATAATCATTCTATCAGTTTTTGAATCATCAACAATCATTACTTTATAGTCACTTGCTTTTGTTTTTTCTGCATTAACCTGTGCAGCTGAAGCACTTGCTGCAGGTAAAGAAGCTTTTACACCTTTTGCCATTTGCATAAGCGCAACAACATCAACGATAAGAGTAACACCACCATCACCACGAATAGTAGCCCCAGCAATTCCATCAATACCTTTAAGATAATCACCCATAGATTTAATAACGATCTCTTCTTGACCAACAAGTGAATCAACAATAAGACCAAGTTTTTGTGCGCCTAAACCTAAAACAACTACATAAGCATGTTCGCCTGCATCAAGTATTCTATCTACTTCAAAAATGTCACCAATATGCACCAAAGATAAAACCTCATCACGAAGTCTCATAACAGAACGGCTTTCAACTGTGTAAATCTCATCTTGAGATATTCTTACAGTCTCAAGTACTGAAGCAAGTGGAATCGCATAATATTCTTCTTGAACACCGACTAATAGAGCTTGAATAATTGCAAGTGTCAAAGGAATCTTGAGCTTTATAGATGTACCTTCTCCAAGTTCACTGTCTATGTCAATAATACCGTTAAGCTTTTCGATGTTTGTCTTTACAACATCCATACCAACACCACGTCCAGAAACATTTGTAACTTGTGCTGCAGTAGAAAAACCTGGTTTAAAGATAAGAGCAAACGCTTCCTTATCACTCATATTGTCAGCTTCTTTTTCTGTAATAATTCCTTTTTCTAAAGATTTATTTTTAAGCATCTCAATATCAAGACCTTTACCATCATCATCTATTTGAATAACAATCGCATTTCCTTCATTGTATGCTTTTAATTTAATAGTTCCTGTTTCAGATTTTCCAGCCGCTAAACGGATNTTAGGCATCTCAACACCATGATCACATGAATTACGGATAATATGGACAAGTGGATCCCCAATCTCTTCAACGATTGATTTATCNAGNTCAGTTTCTTCACCAGATATCTCAAGCTCAATCTTTTTGTTAAGCTCACGTGTTAAATCACGAATCATACGAGGGAATTTGTTAAATACTTTTCCAATTGGAAGCATTCTTGTTTTCATAACTGCGATTTGAAGATCTGTTGTAACCAATGAAACTATCGAAACAACTTGATTTAGTTCTTCTAAAAACTCTTCACCCTCATAACGTTCTTCAACATCATCATTTATTTTAATAAGCCTATTTTTAGCAAGAACTAATTCTCCAATAAGATTCATCAAATGATCTAGCCGTTTTACATCTACACGAATAGTTTGCTCTACCGTCGCAGGAGCTCTTTTAGCAGGTGCAGCGGCCTTTGGATCTTCTACTCTAGGAGTTTGTGCAACCGGTGTCGAAACTGGTACTACGGGTGCTGGTGGAGGTGTTGGCTCTGGAGTTGGTTCAGGAGCAGAAACTGCAACTGGTTCATCCTCAGGTAATGGCGGCGCTTCAGGTACACTTTGTCCTGCTGCAATTTTCGCAGCGCGTTTAGCTTTATCTTCCTCTTGACGCTGATTTAAAAGTCTCTCGATTTCAGCTTCTATCTCATCTGCGTCCATACTATCATAATCTAATTCCTCTTCTTCAACTTCTTCTACCAGAGGAGCAACTTCAACAACAGGAGCCGATGCTTCAACTACAGGCACATCACCATCACCACCAGACACTTTGTCAAGTCTAACAACACACTCGGAAACATCAATACCTGCATCAGAACTTGTATCTCTAATAGTATGTAAGAGTGCTTTCATTAGGTCGATTGACTCTAAAACTACATCCATAATATCTGGAGTAATAATTAGTTCACCATGTCTGGCCTTATTTAAAACATCCTCCATATGATGTGTCAGATGAGTTAAAACATCAAAATTTAAAAATGATGAAGCACCCTTAACAGTGTGTGCCACACGAAATATTCCATTTAAAAGTTCTAAGTCTTCTGGTCTAGCTTCTAATTCAACTAAATCAGAATCTAGCTGTTCTACAAGTTCAAAGGACTCAACTAAAAAATCCTGTAGTATCTCTTGAAATTCATCCATATTTGTACTCCTATTTCATATGCGCACGAACAACTCGTGACACTTCATCGTAAAATGTTCCAGCTTCAAACTTCACCAAATAAGCTTCAGCTCCAGCTTCTTTACCTCTAATCTCAGAAAAATGATCGCTGATAGATGAGTTAAAAATAATTGGAATATTTTTAAATCTTCCATCTTCTTTAACATTTGCAGCAAAATGAAAGCCATCCATTCGTGGCATCTCAACATCAGAAAGAATGAGTTTTAAATGTTCAGTAACTGCATCCCCATATAACTCATGAAGCTCTTCAAGTTTTTCTAAACCTTCTTTACCATCAATAGCTTCAACTACTTGAAAGCCCATTTTAACTAATGCATCTTTAACTATTTTTCTCGCCGTTACACTATCATCTAGAATAAGAGCAATCCCAGAAAAAGTCTCTAATTTATGAGGAATCGCATCTACGTCTGGCTCATAAAGGCCGAGATCTTGAACAACACTCTCAAGGTCTAAAATAAGAAGTACATTATCTCCTTCTATCTTTGTTACCCCTGTAATTTTACTGCCCTCTAAGGTACCAGAACCAGATGCAAAAGTTGCCGGTTCTATATCACTCCAGTTGATTCGTCGAATTCTTTTTGCTTCATGTACGATAAATCCGATCAGTACATTATTAAACTCTGTGATTACAATTCTAAAATCTTTTTCTCTACCTTCAGGAGGAGTAATCCCCATCCATTTAGCAAGATTTACAACAGGGATTACAATATCTCTCAAATCAAAGATACCCTCTATAAAATCAGGAGTACCTGGTAACTCTGTTAATTTTGGTACACGAATAATCTCACGTACCTTAGAAACATTGATACCGTAGATACCTTCATATATTCCATCTTCACTATCATTGAATATACGAAAATCTACAAGTTCCATCTCATTGGAACCAACTTTTAGGGAATTATCATCCATTGGCTATGTCTCCTTATGAAAACCATATTCTTGAAGAATCTTTTTATCATTACTCGATTCTACTATAAAATATCTTTGATTGCAAGCAAAAGCTGCTAAGTTTATATAGGTAAAATTATCAAAATTTATTATCTTATTTTGGTGAAAATGCCCTTCTATAAAGTAATCACAAGTGTATTTGTTTTCCAAGCGATTAGAAATATATTTATCAAATCCTGTAAACTTATTACAATCATCTTTTTTACTTAAGTAATGATCTAATTTATTAAGTATGCTATTTCCTAAAAGAGTATTAATCGCATTAAATATAACTAGTACAAATTTATTTCTAATGAAGCTTGTATAGATTTGATAGCCCATATCTTCACCAAAATCCCCATGTGCGAGTAAAACATTTTTATCTTTATACATCGCTTGTATTGGTTGCTCCTTAATGGTAAACACTTGTGCATATGGAAATATTTTTTTTAAATTAAAATCATGATTTCCCTCAAGGTAAACTACTTCAATTCTTTGTGATATATCATTTATCATACTAATCATCTCTTGATTATTTTCACAAGTACGAGGTACATTTCCAAATAGAGCATCAAATATATCACCAAAGAGTAGAAGCTGTGTAGGAAGAATTTTTTGTGAATGTATATCTTTTATAAGAAAATAAAGTTCTGGGCGAAGAGAGGAGTAATGCGCATCACCAATGATGTACGCACCATCTAAGATTTGGAGTTGATTATGGGACATAAGCTATATCTGGAATTCCAATAACTTCATCAAAACCCATCATCAAGTTTGCATTTACAACTGCTTGAGAAGATGCTCCACGCATAAGGTTATCTATGGCACTTGAGATAAAAAGTACATTCCCTTTTTGCTTGACATAAATATCGCAAAAGTTTGTCCCTGCTACATTTTTCATATCAACCGGATTTTTTGAGATTCTTACATGTGGTGAATCCTTATAAAATGCATCTAAAACTTCATATGCATCAAACTGACCATTTGTTTGAATATATATAGAAGATAGCATTCCACGTGTTAAAGGAATCAAATGAGGAACAAAATGAACCTCATCAAAATCGACACCAAGCTTTTGTGCTATTTCAGGTGCATGTCTGTGCATCAGTGGATTATACGCAAATAGATTATCGTTTACATTTACAAAGTGCGTAACATCGCTTAGTTTTTTTCCAGCACCGCTGACACCTGTTTTTGCATCCACTATTATTGGAGTGTTCAGAACTCTTTTATCCATAAAGGGAAGAAGCCCAAGGATTGCAGACGTTGGGAAGCATCCAGGGTTTGCAACTAGTTTTGCCGATTTTAACTCCTCTTTAAACATCTCAGGAAGTCCATACACGACATGTTCTAAATTTGCAACATCTGTATGGTCTGTATAAAATGCTTCGTATATATCTAAAGGAAGTCTATAATCAGCAGATAAATCAACCACCTTTGTGCCATTTGTAAGTAAAGGTTTTACATAAGCCATAGCTGTTTTATGCGGAAGTGCTAAAAACACAAGTTCACAAGATGCAGATGCTGCATCCACATCAGCTTTTTGCACCTTTAAATCACACACACCGCTCAAAGATGGGTGAAGTGCAGCGATGGAGGTATCGCCCTCAGAATTTGCAACATAGCTTAGATTAAAATGAGGATGTTTTATAAGTATCTTCACCAATTCGAGGCCAGTGTACCCACTAGCTCCAATCACACCGACATTAATGTGTTTCAAAAACGATCTCCACATATTTTACTTCATCAATTTCAAACTCTTTTTCACCACCAGGAAGACGCATTTTCACTTCATCCCCCTCCTCTTTTCCAAGAAGCTGTTTTGCAAGTGGTGAAGCAAAAGAGATAAGACCCATATCCGGATTAGATTCACAACCACCTACGATAGTGTATGTGACTTGCACATCAGTATCCATGTCTGTCATGATAACGGTAGAACCAAAACTAATCTTTGCGTGTTCTAGTTCTGAGGGATCAACTATCTTGGCATTTGCGATAATAGCTGATAGCTCATCTAAACGGTTATCAATATTTTTTTGCATCTCTTTAGCTGCATGGTATTCTGCATTTTCTTTTAAATCGCCATGTTCTAGTGCTTCTTCAATATCTTTAACACACTGAGGACGTTTCACTTTTTTTAAATCTTTCACTTCCGCTTGGAGTTTTTCGTATCCGAAAAGTGTCATTGGTTCTATTGTTTGCATATTTATTCTCTTATATTTTATTGAAGCGATTATAGCTAAATATTTTTCTCTTTTAAAAATAATTCCATCTCATGTGAAGGAATCGGTTTGGAGTAAAAATATCCTTGTATATTACTACAACCATTCTCTACTAAGAAATCTCTTTGCTCTTTGGTTTCAACACCCTCAGCGATTACATCAAGATATAAAGCTTGTGAAAGGGCTATAATTGCTTTAGAAATCCCAATGTCTTCTTCATCAAAAGGTAAGTCACGGACAAAAGACTGATCAATTTTGAGTTTATCTATAGGCAGCCTTTTTAAGTAAGTCAAAGAAGAATACCCAGTTCCAAAATCATCCACTGCCAGCTCTATTCCCATCTGAGATATCTCTCTTAAAATCACAATCGCTTGATCGGGATTTGTCATAATCTGACCCTCTGTCACTTCAAGTGCTATCCATTCTGGTTTGCACCCAGTATCGTCTAGAAGTTCTTTTATTGTTTGAACACACTTTTTGTTTTGCAACTGTCTCATAGCAAGGTTCAATGCCAATCTTCCAGGATTAAGTCCATCTTTATGCCACTCTACAATCTGTTTAATTGCAGTTTTCATAACCCATCCATCAAGAAGCACTATAAGCCCTGTTTCTTCTGCTATTGGGATAAATACACCTGGAGAAACAAGTCCATCTTCTGGATGGTTCCATCGTACAAGCGCTTCCATTCCAATGAGCTCATTTGTAACACCATCTATCTGAGGTTGATAATACACTTCAAGTTGCTCTTTATCCAAGGCTTCTCTAAGAGATGCTTCAAGAAGTAGATTTTTTGAAGCTGCTTTTGTCATCTCTGCTGAGTAAAACTGAAAAGTATCACGTCCTTCATCTTTTGCTTTATACATTGCCGCATCGGCATACTTTAAAAGACTGATAGCATCATCAGCATCTTCTGGATATAAAGCTATCCCTATACTGCTGGATATATAAAGTATATGTCCTTTGACATTGATAGGTTCTACGAGAGATTTTAATATTTTTTCTGCTAAAAGTGAAGCATCTTGTGCCTTATGCAAATCTTCCATTAAAATGGTGAATTCATCTCCACCTAAGCGTGCGAGTGTGTCATCTTTACGTGTTACTTCCATAAGTCTATCTGAGACCTCTTCTAGAACCTTATCCCCTATATCATGACCTAATGAATCATTAATTTGTTTAAATCTATCTAGATCAATAAAAAATACAGCCAAAAGCGTCTTGTGTCTTTTTGCTTTTTCAATCCCTTGACTTAATCTATCATGAAATAAAAGACGATTTGGTAGTTTTGTAAGCGCATCATGATGAGCCTGATACTCTAAGATATGCTGATGTTCTTCTCTTTCATGTGTTTCTTTTGTAATATCGGTATGTGTTCCAACCATACGAATCGCTTTGTTATTTTCATCATAAAGTGCTTTCCCCCTAGCTAAAATCCATACCCAAGTTCCATTTTTATGCTTGAGTCTATGTACGTTACTATAAGATTTTGTTTTACCTTCAAAATGTTTTTGAATATCTATTTTTGCCTCTTTAAGATCTTGAGGATGCACATTTTTTTCCCATTCAGCAAATGTACTCTCAAATTCCAAGTCTTCATATCCAAGCATCTTTTTCCATAATGAAGAAAAATACACTTCGTTGGTCGCTATATTCCAATCCCAAAGTCCATCTTGGGTACTGATAAAAGCAAGTTCTAGCCGCTCAGTCAGTTGCTTATTTAAGTCTTCTATTTGATTTAAATTGCAAGTAAGCTTATTAAATTCTGAGGCAAGTTTTGCTATCTCTTTGACTGTATCTTCATTTGCCACTTCATCACGTTTACCCTCACTATATCTTCGAACACTCAACATTAAGTTTGACAAACTATTTGTTAAACTCTTTGCTACATAATAAGCAAATGAAATACCTATAAGGATAGATACAAGCGTAAAGGCAATCCCTTTAGTTATTGTATTTTCTATTGCCGCAGTTCGAAGACCTTGGTCTAAACGTATATTCACATAGCCAATATTTTTATCAGCTTCACGTATAGATCTGATAATTTCAATATATTTATCATTTTCTACAAGCACTTCTATAGAATCAGAATCATTTAAACCCGATTGCTGCTCTTGCAGATACTTTATACGCTTTGCATCTGCTACATACTTTCCAATATAGGAAGTATCAGTGTGTGCTATAATTTTTCCATCCGGATTTATAATAGTTGCAAAAACTAAATCATCGTGCATACTAACATCATTCATAACTGCTTCAAGTCCAACGTAGTCATTTGCCATAACCCACACTTTACTAGTTTGCACAAGAG
>JGI11705J14877_10000450_pt1 | contig 25791 bp, 20 predicted proteins | sample Etolaghawater15m_FD_14877 | JGI IMG/M metagenome (IMG submission 14877)
TGTAATCAAATGATTGCAAGGCTTTTTTATTTATACCCTACTGATTGGCTCAGGACTTGAGTACACAAATGAGTACACAAACATCAACGGGAGACCATCGCTTTCTAAAAGCTATTCAGACACATTTCAACTATTACTATTTCTCAGCCTGATTGGTTCTGCTATGCATATCGGTGTTTTTACCGATATTTCACTATATCGGCTTTTTTACTACTACCAAAAAACAAATATGCTGCATTTCCAGAAAATTGAAATGCATTCTAATCGGTAAATAACGATTCGTACCTTTTGACAAAAGCAAATTAATTTTTTTCAATAATTGCACCCCACAGCTTACCAAGGTTGCTTACTTTTGAAAAAAATTTGAAGATGTATTTTCGATTATTGTCAGTATTACTCCTTCTGCTGCTTGATCCGATCGCGGGCTGGGCGCAAACCAGCGGTTTTGGTCAGAACGTGATAAGTGAAACCAACACAGACCAGATCAAAACCAAACCTTTTCAGCCTACAGTAAATGTTAGTCTGGGTACCTCATTTACTTCTTTTTATGGTTTTAGCGCTTTCAGCACTTGGGTCATGCCCGAAATTACCATGCCCATCAGCGATCGCTGGCAGGTTACAGTAGGTATGGGCCACTCCGGAATATACCCTAACAGCAACGAAAACAGCAACTTCCAGAATCTAAACAGCCAATACGGTCATTTGTTTGTCTCAGGTCGTTACTTTGTAAACCAACGCGTTACGCTTACCGGAACAGCTTACAAAACCATGCTACTCAACCCAAATCCTACTGATGACTTTATGCGCGATGGTCGCCTGGATTTCAGTAATCAGGGGGTAATGATCGATATGAATTACAAGGTGACTGAACAGTTTCAAATCAACGTAGGGTTTGAATACCGCCAACAAAACGGTTCGATGTACCAAAGATATTCAACCGGGTTCGATAACAACATCCCTCTAAACGGTTTTTCGACTTTTCCCTAAAAACCTTACGGAGCATATCAATCCGCACCAACACAAACACAGTGAGAATGAATCTACAAAAACGCATTGACGCCCTGGCTCGTTTGGGCTATTTCATGCGCGAAACGGCAAAGCCCCTGCCTAATCCGGTGTTCGCCAACCTACAGGAACAAAACAGTTTCGATAAACTTGAATTGGAAATCTGTCAGGCCAAAAACTACAACGGCTGGTTTACAGAAAACAATGTGAGACAAGCCATTGGCTCGCTGGGCGAAGCCATGACAAAAGAAAAACTAAAGAAATGGGCAGTTCGTTACGGAGACAAATTAATCAACTATGAGGGAAGAATGCAGGTTGGCCTTGTCATGGCGGGAAATATCCCTGCCGTTGGTTTCCACGACCTGTTGTGTGTTTTACTCACAGGGAACAAAGCACTTGTCAAAATGTCGTCGGGAGATAACCGGCTGATTCCGGCTTTAATACAGCTACTAATTGCCATTTCACCTGATTTTGATGGCGTTGCCAGTTTTACAAATAATCGGCTGACAGGATTTGAGGCCATTATTGCCACTGGTAGCAACAATGCCTCGCGGTACTTTCAATTTTATTTCGGAAAATACCCACACATCATACGCAAAAACAGAAATGGGGTGGCCGTTTTAACAGGACGAGAAACAAGTGATGAATTAAGCGGTCTAAGCTTAGATATTTCAGCCTATTACGGTCTTGGATGTCGCAACGTCACCCATCTCTTTGTGCCTGAACAATACGATTTTATTCCTCTTTTAGACACCCTCAGCCAAAACAACCAGAACGCCGACAACAGCCATTATTTTAACAACTACGAATACCACAAAGCCATATTGCTGGTAAATGGCACGACACATTTCGATACCGGAGGCCTGTTACTTACCGAAAATCCTGCCATTTCTTCTTCAGTCAGCATCGTACATTACTCTACTTATCACAACATCGAACAGCTGTCATCCTACCTGAAAACACTTCAAGATCAGATTCAATGTGTGGTATCAAACCCTGAAATCATACCCCATGTCATCCCTATGGGCACAAGTCAGCAACCCGAATTGTGGGATTATGCCGATGGCATCGACACCATCGACTTCCTTTTGAATATTTCATAGAACTATACAACGCTGGTTTTCAGACAACAAAGAAATTTTACATCACATAATATCCTATGTTTACTTTTTTCGGATATTTTTATCCATATCCTTGCATAATTTAAGTAAACATTATATTTTTGCAGCCCCTAAGAGAGTTAGAAAAATATAAGGAAAAATGAAAAAAGATATTCATCCAAAAAACTACAGGTTAGTCGTTTTTAAAGACATGTCGAACGATTACACCTTCATCACACGTTCAACAGTCAACACCAAAGACACCATAGTATGGGAAGACGGAGTTGAATATCCGTTGGTAAAACTCGAAATTTCGCACACCTCACACCCGTTCTTCACGGGCAAAACGAAACTCATTGACACCGCTGGCCGTGTTGACAAGTTCAAAAACCGTTACAAGAAACATTTCGAGCAGAAAAGCTAATACGCTTAAGCTGTTCATTCAGATATCAAGTCTTCGGATTATTTTCCGGAGACTTTTTTTTTGTTTTCCAGCAATAATTTCAAAGCTTTTTCGTATCTTTATTCCCTCAGTAAACACAGTATAATTAAGGTAAATATGAACTACATACTCTTCGATAGTTTTGGCAGAGACAGCCTGATGCCCTTGGTTTGTACCCGCCCTGTAGCCGACATTAGAATTGGCATCCTGACTATCCGCGACAAATGGGAACTTTTTCTTAAATCAACCACCTCATCGCTCACCCAACCGCATCTCAGCAAGAAATTTCCTTTAAAAAAGGAAAAAGACAACCTGTTGATCAACGGCTCGGTATTTCCAACCCCGGAACTTGTGGCGCGGATCGACAAACTCAAATCAGGGGAAATTCTTGTGAAAGATGACATCATTCTGGCCATGCATGTGGAAGAATCGCAAATTTCAGATTTCGCTTCACAAGAAATAGAAGACACGATCCCTTATGCTAATCCGATCACCAAACTAAATGAAACCTGGGAAGTATTCTCGCTAAATCCACAAGCCATCCTCGATGATTTTGAGCTCTTAACAAAAGGAAGGAAGTCACAACCCCTGAGCAAAAACAATTTCGTTACCGGTGATCCCGCATTGATTTTTCTAGAAGAAGGAGCCCGCGTAGAATTCGCTTTCCTGAACACCACCGATGGGCCTATTTATGTGGGAAAAGACGCCGAGATAATGGAAGGCAGCAAAGTGCGTGGTCCGATGGCCTTGTGCGCGCATGCCCAGCTAAAAATGGACTCGAAAATTTATGGCGGCACAACCGTAGGCCCTTATTCAAAAGTCGGTGGCGAAGTGAGCAACTCAGTAATCATGGGCTATTCAAACAAAGGACACGATGGTTTTTTAGGAAACTCCGTGCTGGGCGAATGGTGTAACCTGGGCGCAGATACCAACACCTCAAATTTAAAAAACACCTACGACATCGTCAGACTCTGGTCGTACGATAAAGAAACTTTCGTAAATACCGGCCTTCAATTTTGCGGACTCATCATGGGCGACCACAGCAAGTCGGGCATCAACACCATGTTTAACACCGGCACAGTGGTGGGCGTATCATGTAATCTTTACGGCTCAGGGTTCCAGCGAAACTTCGTCCCTTCCTTTTCCTGGGGCGGACCAAGTGGAATGAAGTCGTTCAACTTCAACAAAGCCGTTCAGGTGGCCGAAGCGGTATATAAACGCCGGGGTAAGGTTTTCGATGAGGTAGATAAAGAAATCTTTGAGTACTTGTACAACAACAAATCAGAGTAAACATCCCTGATGCTTATTTGGCACAAGGTTTGACCCATTAACGCATCGCTTTAACCAAAGGTAAACAGGCGGTTTCGGGTTTGATCATTTATTTGATTACCAGCACAATGACTAATTTTAGCCTCATGCTGGATTGAAACTCTGCCATTTTGACCTTAAAAAAACAATAGAATGGATCAATTTTTGTCACTATCAGATATCATGGACACAGAAACTGAATTTTTCCCGTTGCTCTCTTCCGAAGACGAAGAAGTGATGAACAGTGAAAAAGTTCCGCCAATACTGCCGATTTTGCCCTTACGCAACATGGTTCTTTTCCCCGGTGTAGTCATCCCGATCACGGTTGGGCGGGATAAATCCATTGCTTTAATACGTGAAGCATATCGGGGCGACCGGACTATCGGTGTAGTAACGCAGAAAAACGGGGAAATTGAAGACCCTACCGAGGACGATCTGCACAGGATTGGGACAGTGGCACGCATCATCAAGATTCTGCAAATGCCCGATGGCAACACCACCGCCATCATTCAGGGCAAAAAGCGTTTCGAAATGCAACAAATTATCCAAACTGAACCCTATTTTAAAGCAGAAGTCAGAGGTTTTGAAACAAATTTTGTTCCGGACAACCAGATTTTTGACGCCCTGATCTCTTCAATCCGCGATCTCTCTGTTCAGATCATCGAAAAATCACCAAACATACCTTCTGAGTCAGCCTTCGCCATAAACAACATCGAAAGTGCTGTTTTTCTGGTGAATTTTGTTAGCTCGAACCTTAACACCGATAACGCTACCAAGCAGGCATTGCTGGAGATGACCGACCTGGAAGCCCGTGCCAACAGGGTACTTGAGCTCATGACTGTGGAACTTCAAATGCTCGATCTCAAGCATGACATCCAGAAAAAAGTAAAAGTAGACCTCGACAAACAACAGCGCGATTATCTGCTTAATCAACAGCTTAAAACCATACAGGAAGAGCTGGGTGGCGGCCCTCACGACACTGAAATAAAAGATCTGAACGTAAAAGCCGCCAATAAAAAATGGACCAAAGAAGTAGGAGAAACGTTTAAAGCCGAATTCGCCAAACTTCAGCGCATGAATCCCGCTGCGGCTGAATACAGCATACAACTTAACTACCTGGAACTCTTTGTAGAATTGCCCTGGGGAGAATATTCAAAAGACAACCTCGACCTTAAACACGCCATGAAGGTGCTGGAGCAGGATCATTACGGCCTGCAAAAAATCAAAGAACGCATTATCGAATACCTGGCGGTGTTAAAATTAAAAAACAACATGAAAGCGCCCATTCTTTGCTTCGTAGGCCCTCCCGGTGTTGGGAAAACCTCACTTGGAAAATCTATTGCCAGAGCACTGGGACGCAAGTATCAGCGCATGTCGCTGGGGGGCGTTCGCGATGAAGCCGAGTTAAGAGGACACCGCAAAACCTATATCGGCGCGATGCCGGGACGCATCATCCAAAACATCAGAAAAGCAAAGACCTCGAACCCTGTTTTTATGCTGGATGAAATTGACAAGGTAAGCAGCAACAATTACAGTGGCGACCCACAGGCTGCCTTGCTCGAAATCCTTGATCCGGAACAAAACATTGCCTTTTACGACAACTACCTGGAACAGGAATATGACCTGTCGCGGGTCATGTTTATTGCCACCGCCAACACCCTTTCAACCATTCACCCGGCTTTGCGCGATCGCATGGAGGTCATTGATTTATCGGGCTACCTGATGGAAGAAAAGGTTGAAATCGCCAAACGCCATCTGATCCCAAAACAACTTGAAGAGCATGGCGTTCGGAAAGACCAGGTTAAATTCAGCAAAACCGTCATCGAAAAACTCATCGACTTGTACACCCGCGAGGCCGGGGTTCGTTTGCTTGAAAAGCAACTGGCCAAAGTTATTCGCAACAGAGCCAAATACATAGCGATGGACGAGCCTTACGAGTCGAAAATACTACCTGAAGACCTCAAGTCAATTTTGGGAGCACCTTTTTACAAACGAGACAAAGACCTCTCGAACAATGTAGCCGGTGTGGTCACGGGGTTGGCATGGACAGCAGTCGGAGGCGAGATTTTGTTTGTGGAAGTGAGCCTGAGCAAAGGAAAAGGACACCTGAAGCTCACGGGTAATCTGGGTGATGTAATGAAAGAGTCGGCCACGCTGGCCTTTGAATACCTGAAAGCCCATGCCACAAAATTGGGAATCAACGAGGAAGCATTTGAGAAATGGAACGTACATATCCACGTACCTGAAGGAGCTACACCCAAAGACGGCCCATCGGCAGGGATCACCATGCTTACTGCCGTAACAAGTGCCTTCACCCAACGCAAAGTAAAGGCCCAGGTGGCCATGACAGGCGAAATGACTTTACGCGGAAAAGTGTTGCCTGTAGGGGGAATTAAGGAGAAAATCCTGGCAGCCAAACGAGCCAATGTAACAGAAATCATTCTGTCGAAAGCCAACCTGAAAGACATCGAAGAAATTGATGAAAATTATATCAAAGGTCTGAAATTTACCTATGTGGATAACGCTTTGGAAGTGCTGGAAGCCGCACTTCTGAAAACCAAGGTGGATCATGCGTTGGACATAGGGTGAATGTTATTGCAAGGTACCAACTTAAACCAATCGACTAATTGAAACATTTTCAACTCGGAAAACATATTCCTAATCGCTTCCGTATCCTTGCTGTTCGGTTATTAACGCCTTTACGGGATTAAATATTCTGGAAAGCAAGCGGATATCATCGGTAATGATTTCTGCTGTGCCTTGCATTTTTTGGGAAAAAGGCACTTCGTACCCGTAGCTGGTCATCATACCGTTCGGGAAACTGACTTCCACGTAATAATTGTTTTCGTTTGAGATGAGGGAAATGTTCTGCACAACACCTTCTAGCAAACCAAATTCCATATAGGGGTAATTGCTCATCCGGATGTTAACTTGTTGACCAACCTTTACTTTTCCGGCTCCGTCAAGGGGTAACAGCAGTTTGCCAATAATTATTTCGGCATTGCCGGGGATGATTGTCATAACAGTTTCTCCGGCAATCACATGTTGATTTTGATTCCAAAACTTAGTAAACGTGCATAAGCCGCTGATAGATGACCTTAGTATGTATTTTTGTTTCCAAATGTCGATTTCCGACATAAGATTCTTCAGGGTTTTATTCAATTCGATAAGTAAGGCTTCTCTGGTTTGTTGATCTTGCAATTGCAGCTCTAACTTATTGCTTTCCAGTTGTGATATTTGTATATTGATACTCGACAAAGTGGTGCGGATGCTTTCAAACGTGTATTTCTTGTTAAGAAATCGGCTCTGTGCTTGTTCAAACTCTGATTCAGGAATGGTTTGCCCTTCGTACAGTGTTTGATACCTTTCCAGTTCTTTTTCAGCTAATTGTAAATCCTTTCCCAGAGTTTGTTTTTGATCGAAGGTATAGTTGTAATAAACACGGTAGTCTTGTATTTCCTTTTCCAACGCACTTACCTTTTGCTTATAATAACCCAGATTCAGGTAATTTATGTAAGCATTGAAGGAGGACACAAAACCTGAAAAACCGGGTTGAAGTTCACCTAAGTTCAGGTTGTTGAAAGTGGGCAAGACAATTGGATAGTTTGCATCAAAATCCGGTATCAGGTATTCAATCGAATCCACAATCCGAATCATCGCCGCAATATCTCGATATTTTGCCGGATTTTCAATCATCGCCAACACCTTTCCAGCTTCAATCATCTCGTTGTTTTTAACAAAAAGATCCTCAATTTTTCCTGTTGCTTTGGCTACCACTTCTGCCGGTGGGTTTGAGCTGGTAATTTCTATCGTGGAGTTGATAAAGTCAGGGTACTTGAAAAACCAACTGCCGACAACGAGTGCAAATACAATAAAAAATATTACCGACACACCCCAACGGATGATGCTATTGGGCGTTTTACCCAATATCTCATCAATTTCCACCGTTCGTATGTTTAGTTCATGAAAAGGCACTGTCGTCGATTTTATTGTTATTTTATTGTGGCAACAGGTGTTTTTCCACCATTAATTGCCAAGTTCAAGTTGATTTTTTACTAAATGATAATAGGCTCCCTTTAAGGCTGTTAATTCCTTATGGTTGCCTTTTTCTACAATTTTTCCTTTTTCGAGTACCACTATTTGGTCAGCATTTTTTACTGTACTAAGCCTGTGTGCCACTACTACCACTGTACGTCCTTTGAAGAAATCGTTCAGGTGTTCCATGATCATCTTTTCGTTGTTGGCATCCAAGGCATTGGTAGCTTCGTCGAAAAAGATAAACTGCGGGTTTTTATACACCGCCCGGGCAATGAGAATCCTTTGTTTCTGGCCCTGGCTTATCCCCGACCCCTCCTGGCCAATTTTTGTATTAAAACCCAGTGGCAAACTCTCGATATACTCGCCAATGTTGGAAATCTTTACTGCATAAAGCAATTTCTCCCTGTCAATGGTTTCATCGCTGATGGCGATATTGTTGGCAATGGTATCAGAAAAAATATAGCCGTCCTGCATAACAGCGCCAACACTTGAGCGCCAAAATTTGGCAGAAATGTTGTCAAAATTAAATTCGCCAAGCCTTATTTCGCCCTTTGTTATTTTGTAAAAACCAAGTAACAGCTTAATCAAAGTAGTTTTGCCACTGCCGCTGGTGCCCACGATGGCCGTTATTTTATTTTCAGGTATGGTTAAGTATAAGTCCTGTAATACCATTGGCGAGCGAGGTCCTTCGTACTGAAACGACAGGTTTGAAATGTTGATCTGCTTGTCCTCGGGTAATCGTTCAATCATCATATTCTCCTCCGACATGGGTTCCTCGTCCTCTTTCAGGTGTATCTCACCCAAACGTTCAAGGCTGATTTTGGCGTCTTGTGCCGAACGGACAAAACCTATCATTTGCTCAATGGGTGCATTTAACTGGCCGATAATGTATTGCACGGCCATCATCATACCCAAAGTCATACTTCCGGCAACAACCGATTCAGCTGCAACAAAAGTAATCAGGATGTTTTTCGATTGATTGAAAAAAGCGCCACCTGCTTGTTGGTATTGATTTAAGGCCAGCCCCTTTATGTTAACCCTGAACAATCGGGCCTGAATTTTTTCCCATTCCCACCGTTTTTGTTTTTCACAGTTGTTCAGTTTTATTTCCTGCATTCCTGTTATCAACTGGATTAAGTTGCTTTGGTTATCCGACATCTGGGCAAAGCGTTTAAAATCCAATTCCCTCCTGCGTTTCATAAAAACCAGCACCCACAAAATATAGAGGATGCTGCCAATGAGGAAAATAGCCAATATCTTCAAGCTGTAAATCCCCAACACAACGGCGAAAATAACGAGGTTAACCATCGAAAACAACACCTGCAACGAAGAGGCCGTCAGGAAATTTTCGATACGTGTATGGTCGCCAATGCGCTGCATGAGGTCGCCTATTTTTTTACTGTCGAAAAAGCCGATTGGTAGCTTCATCAGTTTGATAAGAAAATCGGAGATGAGCGAAATGTTGATTCGGGTACTTACATGCAACAATATCCAACTGCGGATAAATTCGACGCTAGTCTGGCTAACGAAAAGCACCAATTGGGCGATGAGAATCAGGGTAATAAAACCCAGGTCACGGTTGCTGATACCCACATCCACCACGGCCTGTGTGAGGAAAGGAAAAATGAGCTGAAGCAAACTACCCAGTATCATCCCCAGGATAAGCTGGACAATAAATTTGCGGTGCGGTTTAAGATAAGATAGCAAAAAGAGGAAGCTTCTCTTATCCGGCTTATCATCTTCCTGTGTATAAAAATCAGGTGATGGCTCCAGCAACAGGCAAATTCCCTGATCTTCTTCACCCTGTACTGTGCTCAACCAACCTTTTAAAAATTCTTCCCTGGTATAGTTAACCAACCCATGAGCCGGGTCGGCTACTTTAATTGTTTCATTGCCTTTTTTACCCGTAATGTCGTAAACCACCACAAAATGCCTCTGTTTCCAGTGCGCAATGCACGGCAGGGGCACATCATGAGCTAACTTTTCAAAAGCAATTTTAACCCCCATCGAACGAAACCCGATGCTTTCGGCTGCATCGCTGACACCGAGTAACGAAACACCTTCACGGGTAATATGGCTCAGTTCCCTTAGTTTTTGCAAACTATACGCTTTGCCATGATGCTTTGCCACCATACGAAGGCAGGCAGGACCACAGTCCATGGCGTCGAGTTGGGGGGTGAAGGGGAATTTTCTCATAATTTCATCGTAGAAAACCTTTCTTTTTTATATAACTGATCAGTAAGCAATTCTATTACCTAATCTATTGAATAAACAACAGTTAGTCTGTTGATAGTATACCACTATCATCATCTTCATTTTTGGAACTTGCGTTAGAACGTTGATATTTCTTTCCAAAGTTAAAATTGTACCCAATGTTAATATAAATCATGTTGGCGTTATCAAATATTCGCTCAGAATAAATTTTATCAATTATTTTTGTAGAATAGGTTCGGTAATTTTGGGTCCATGAGTTGTAAAAGGGATAACGAATACCTGTGCCCAGAGTTAAATTCTTTTTCTTCCAATATACTTCAAGGTAGGTAACGCTTGGTATACTTTTAAGTATTTGCCCCTGAAGCCGATAACTATTATTTTGGTAATAAAAATTTAAAACCCATGACTTAAGAGTAGCTTTTAAGGAAACCGTACTAATGTTACCGTTATATTTCCATTTATTATCGTTAAATTCATTTGATGTTTGATAAAACTGAGTAAAAAAAGAGACCTTTAGCCATTTACTTTTAAATGGGAAATATTGTGCATAAATGAATAGCTCTGTACTCGCGCTTGCATTATAATTAATACTTGTTTGCAGTATATAATTGCTCGCTTCTTCAAAATAGGGAAGTATCTTATTTTTAGCATAATTGAAAGATAATGTACTGGTTGAATAAAACCTTCCTTTTGTAAAAGATAATGAAAGGGAAGTATAGTGGGACAAAAATGGAGATAAACTAGAATTTCCACTATAAACTAGTAGGGAGTCTTGGTAAACAATGTTTGGACTTAATTGGCTCAATGATGGATTTATTGTACTTAAATTGTAATTAAATTTCAAATCTAAATTATCACTAATGCTATATTTGACATTAATAGAGGGTTTAAATGAAATAAAATTATAATTACTTCCTAATTCCTTACTGTTAAAAGAATTGAAACTAACACCTATGCCAGAAGAATACGACAATTGTTTTATTCTGCCTACAATCTCTGCAAAGAAGTAGGTTTCTCTTAGAGCAGATGAAATACTGGACTCATTGTACTCGCTTAATATCTGATGGGAAATTGCGCTCGTATGCCATAATCCGGCACTAATCTTGGTTTTGTCTAGATCAATGGTGTAAATGGACTCCCCTATTAAAGAATATTTATAGCCCTTAGCATTTGATGTTACGTATATTAGTGTGTCGTCATTCAATACAGAACTCTCAAAATACAGATTGTCAGTCAGAAAATTGTAATTTGTTCCAACTAAATTAATTGAAAGACTTTGCTTGTCATCAATATCAAGAAGATAATATATATCCAATGTAGGTTTAAAATAGTAATTTTTTAATGCATTTTCACCTTTATTTTCACTTTGTAAAGGTTCAAGATTTATGATGCGTTGAATAGTGTTTTTGCTGTAACTATATTGATTAACATTTGCTTTTATACTTAAACTATATGAATTCTGATTGAAATGGATATACTGCAAATTGAATTCATTGATTGTATTATTCCAAGGACTAGCCAATCCATTCTTCCTTTTTATATATTCAGTTGAATCAAACCAATAACTCAAACTCTCGTCTAGCTTTCTGTTTGAATATTTTCTGTAAGAAAGCTTATAGTTAAAACTAAATTGCGACTTTTCTCTGTTTACTTTTATTCCAACAATGTCATTTCCAAATCCTGCTGTTAAAGCATTTTGAAGGTTTAACACACCACCCCCTCCAATAATTTGTTTTTTTGTTATAACATTTAAAACTCCAGATACAGAATACATTGCATATCTTGCGGGGGGCAACTCATAATGTTCAATACTAGCAATGTCTCCTGGCTTCAAACTAAGCAAATCTGTTTCATCAGCACTAATTCCATTTATTAAAATCTTGATACTACCACCATCAGGAGTTGACACCTTGGCCATTAAGTTATCAACCTGAATATCTGGTATTAGACTAAGTAAATCAAGACCGTTTACAGAAGCTCTTCTGTCAAAGGAAGTTGAGAAATAAACTTTTTTGTCTGCATATATCTCAATTGATTTAGCATTTATCTCGACCTGATCAAGGGTTTCATTTTGAGGCATTAGTAGAATTTTAATAGGTGTATGTATTTCCTTTGACTCTATCTTTGTTGTAACTGATTTAAAACCAACACAAGATGTTCTTAATAGATAATCTTCCAATGAATCGGTAACATTGATTCTAAATCTACCCTCAAAATCTGAAACGGTTCCTCCAATACTTGTAAGTGTATCTAAATCACTCAACAAAAGAACATTTGCAATGGCAATTGGACAATTAGTAGTGTCAACGATTTGCCCCTCAATAACATACTGCCCTTTAACAAAGACAGGAACAAAAAGGAAAATTAGAATTAGTAACTTGTAATTCATGTGAATTTTCGGTCAAATTTACTATATAATTAATGATTCACCTCCTTGAAGCCTATTTCGAATGTCTCTCATAATAGTATAGAACCCTTTTTCGAATCACTTCATCATCTTTGTCATAATAACAAGTCCTTTCATTATGGATTCTTTCACCAGGACATCCGCCTAAACACAGAGGTAAATATTTACAGTTGAGACAAATGGGATCTTGAAAACATTTTATTTTACTCCATTTAGCTAATTCCTCAATATCTAACTTTACCTCCCCTGTATTTTTTAGATAGCCTATCTTATCCTTTTTATCTGAGTATGGCATACACTTGAATAAATCACCATCACAGCCAATATAAAATGTATTATCAAATTCAGCATTACAAACAATGTTTCTCTTTTTGGGAAGGTTCCTTTCTCCATAACCATTACTTGAGATTTTCTTATAAAAGTCTTCCGTTAAAGAAAAAAAAGTCTTATTGTCCATTACAGGCAGATAATTGACTCCTCGACCTGATCCACTAATTGTTTTTGTAAAATTGAGTTTGATTTTACTTGATAGTCCATGACTATTAAGTTCTTGAATTAAGGAATTGTAGTAATTAACATTATTATAGTCAATATTTGTAGTCACGATAATTTTAGTCCTATTGTTAGGACTGTTGACGATATTTTTAATGTTCTCAACTATTTTTATAAATGTGCCTTTTTCACCTCTCAAGGTTCTACGACTGTCATGTAGGGAGGATGGACCATCAAGCGTAATAGCTATTGTACCGATGGAATCAGCTAAAAATTCGTAAGAGAGTTTATTTAGCAAATACCCATTCGTATGTAATATTCCATAACGTCTAATTTTTTTGTCTAGAGAACCTGAAATCTTCTGGATTATTTTTTCATTCAGTAAAGGTTCTCCTCCAATCCAATTGAGCTCAACATTATCTATTTTCCCGTCATTATATTCTTTGTTAATAAAGCTGATTATCCCATTAGCTGTTGTCTCATTCATGTATATTTTTTCTTGATTTTGATAACAATACCCACAAGTGAAATTACAGTCCATTGTCAACGAAATATGTAAATGCATTGTCCTATTACTTGTCAGTGTTTGCTTATACGTTTGCTCAAGGTTTTTAATTTCGCTGAAATTTTTAGGGATAATAATCCCATTTTCTAAAAATAACGAAAGAACAGTTGAATTATCAATTAATGATTTGCTAAACAAGGTTTTGTCGTCAAGAGAATCTTTACTAATTATTGCTTCCGAGACTTTAATAATTGCTCCTGAATAAGTATTATATATTAACATTTTACCATCATTAATAGGGTAAATAATATTAAAATTGGAAAATTTAAATAACTCGTTCATGAGGGTTATTATAAAATATGATCTGGATCACAAAAGGTGATCGAACCTAAAAAGAATTGTAAGCCATGAAAAAAGTGGGGAAACAATTCGTGTCCCCACTAACCAGTTAAAAATCAACCTACTGGTGGAACATCCGGAGCGTCACTACCTGCATTGTAACAAACATAATGTGTTTTGTCATTTACGAGAGTGCAACCTGGGCTACTACCAAGTCCATCACCACCTTTGATAACTGCGAGGTCATCATTTTGAATCCCAAATTCTTGAAGAGAATTCGCGTCTTCAGTTTTTGAATACTTATTCATAATTAAACTATTTATTAATTTGCCTACTCTATTTTGGATTTTCGGCTTGCTCCATTTTTTGGTCAAGAAAAAGTTTCAATTTTGATTCCAGATTAAATTTACTCACTAAACAACCGGTAGCTTCTTTTTTATCGTAAAGATTGAAAGTAAAAACACATTTACCCATACACTTCGGTAAATAGAAGCAATTCGTGCATTCTTCAAGTACTGGATATGAATGTCCAGAAATAATACAATTATCCGAACTATATCTAACTATATCTCCATTTGATGCAATCTCACCGTAAGCAAATTCCTTTTGACCAACCAGTTCTGAGCATTTATATAATCTCAAGTCGGGACTAATATTAAAAGAATACTCGTGATAATAAGCGCATCTTAAATTTAATCCCGAGGTAATAAGACTGGGTGCTCTAAATTCATATTTTAGTATTAGCCTGATTAGAGCAATTTCATGCTCTCCGAAGGTTTTTGGCTTAAAGAAATTTTCTAAATTGCATGAGGCAGAGTCTGGAACAATCATTTTGGGGCTAATGGTGATTCTCGAAGTATCCCTAATGGTACTTTTAAGTTCTCGCAAAAGCTCCTCAAATGAGTCCAGATTGAAGCTGTTAATATTTACACGAATAGTTGTGTAAATTGCTTGAGAAGAATAGCGTATTCCGCTAAGGACTTCAGTAAACGTATTTCCTCCATTATGATGAGGGCGTAACTTATTATGCAAATCAGGCTGTCCATCCAGAGTGATCTGAGCATGGGTTATAGAACAATCTTTAAATGAATCGGCAATTTGTTTGGTCAGCAAATATCCATTTGTAACGATATGTGATTCATAATGTACATCATGTTGCTTGCATAACTGAAGCAAATTTTGTGTCATCTTCTTTATTCTAGTCCATTCAAGTAGGGGTTCACCACCACTCCAAATAATTCTAATCTTTTTTGGGCTCTTAGTCGTAATATATTTTTCAATAAACATTTCTACTACTCCAGAATCAAACTTCTTTGTATTTCGGTTAATTGATTTCTGTATACAGTAGACACATCGAAAATTGCACAATAAGGTAGGATATATTGTAAAAGTAGTAAATTCAGTTCCTTTACTAGTCTTTAAATATTCTCCTTCAATATAATCAGACTCGCTAAAATCATTTGAAATAGCGATACCATTAGTAACAAGCACCTGCAAATTTTCTTTAGATAGCACTTTCAGGTAATCGTTCCTATTATGCTTTATAGCATCGTATATATCGAAATTTGTCCTCAAAATGGCATTTGTAAGAGCATTATAAACAATATTTTGATTTCTATGTTGTAGCAATACATTATACTTCGACAACTTGTAACTATTTCTAAACATTTTTATTAAAAATTTAGATCATTGTTGGATTTAAATTACAAAAAGGAACTATTTTGAACAATAAACAATCTACCAGCGTGGTTTAAGATTGATGTTAAAAACCTGATTATAAATAGAAATAAAATCAGAGGCATTATGTATAGCTGAATCAATCCACCAAACCCCAAATTTTGTGGCAGGCGGGGGGTACAGAAATTAGGTGATATGCTCATTTGTTAACCTGTTAGGACTACAATATTAGGAATTCTTTTTTTAAGAAAACAATAGCGAGTAAAAAATAATTTATTGATATTTCGCGAAAAATAATTGGTTGTATTGTATACCAAGGTGTTATGTTGTTTTGTGGAATTATTCTAAATTTTGTTTCCAGGCTTTTCAAAAGCAATTTTAACCCCCATCGAACGAAACCCGATGCTCTCGGCTGCATCGCTAATACCAAGCAACTAAACACCTTCACGGGTAATATGGCTCAGTTCCCTTAGTTTTTGCAAACTATACGCTTTGCCATGATGCTTTGCCACCATACGCAAACAGGCAGGGCCACAATCCATGGCGTCGAGTTGCTGTACGAAAGGAAACCTCTGTTTATTCAAATTTGGATTTGATTAAATATACCCAATGTGGAATGCGTATTAATATTAGTTTTCAGATGGATCCCATAGTATTCCCCAAAGGGCGACATAATCCTCAATGGGTCCTAAGTCCATTTCTTTTCTTCTCAAATTTACTTTTTCTATATCTTCGAGGTTATTATAATCGAAATACACTTGGCCTGTTTCATTGTCGAAAGCCATTTGTGTACCGTATATTTGTTTTCCTCCTTTTGCGATGTTAATACGATCAATAAGATATGCTAGCGATGACTTTTTGGCTTCATTCTCTGATACTGCAATCTCCATATGAGGAAGGTATTTTTCTTGAATAGATAGATCTGAATGTTGTATAACAAGAAAAACTGCAGAAGAAGCTTCTTCTCCAACTAATGAAATTTTGGGCCATCCATATGCATCCAAAATAGCTACTATTTGTTTTAGGTTAGCGGCATTTAGGGAGTCTTTAATTTCCCAATAGTATTCTTTTTTTTCTGGATAGATTTGGCTGTGATAATAAAACGCTTGATCCATTAACTTAATCTTCCACAACTGCTTAGCAAGATCGATGTTCTTTACTTTTCTTCCATTTTCAGAATAGTGCTTCACCTTAATCGTTTGTATTGAATCCCAAACAATCGTGTTTATCAACGAGTAAAAGTCTGGATTAGTTAGGTAATTAATTGATGAATCCAAAGTTATTGTTTTTTTTAAAAAGATGAATGCTGAATCAGAATTACCAACTAGAGAATAAGTCGAAGCTAGATAATAATAAACTTTTGGATTGCAAGAATCTGACTTAAGGGCTAATAAACATTCGTCAATTAGTAGTTTTAAGTTACCACTTTTCCTTAAACTGTCAACTTTCATTGCAAACGCTCGAGTATTACTTGTATTTGATTGAACAGAATCAAGACTCTGTCCAATCACACACGAACTAAATAAGATAATAAAACAAGACAAAGATATTTTAATGATTTTCATAATCTAAAATATTACCCCCACACACCCATGTATGGATTGTAACCACATGTATCAACTTTCAAATATTTGTGATCAATTTTAATAATGTCAGAATTACTTAAACACATATATCTAAATTCACAAACCTTACATTTTTCAACATCGTCGTTTTTAATCAACCACTTTTTTTGAAAATCCTGACCAAAAATAACATCTTTGATTTTAGTGTTTTGGACGTTGCCATAGGTTGTTTCATGATTTACGTAATTTTTTATTTCTCCACCTATATCAATACTAACCTTTTGATTTAATCCAACATTGCGATTTTTGCTTTCAATATAAAAAGATAAGTTTGAAACAAAATGGGATGGGGAAATTATCTCCTTTTGATTTACTGTAAGTTTCTTTTCTGCGAAATAGAGACTGTCCCCGTTATCGTTTATAAAGGGGGCCTTTTTACCGTAAATAATAAATTTTAGTCGCGGATTACTGTTTGTAATTTTTTTTATCGTGTTAATATTATAATCACTATTCGGAATAAATACTTCGACCAATTTCACTCTAGATCCAATAAGACATAATAGTTCAGTGTTTAAAGCCTCAATATCTACGGTTTTGAATATACGAATTTGGACTAACTGACAACCCAATTCAATTAATTGTAGAAGAAGATCATGCAAGCTGAAATTGCTTTTTTCACCGATAACTATTACGGCAGTTAAAATTGCAAATGGAGAATAGTACTCTGTATTAATCTCAGGAAACACACTTGGTTCATCCGTAACAAATCCATATTCTGCATTAATTAAATAGGAAAAATATGAATCGATGCCGGTATTATATTTCCCGCCAAACTTTCGTTTTATCTCGTAAATTGTTTTACTATTCTTGCCGGATTCTAAAACGTCTGATAATAAGTTGGATATTGGCAAATATCCATTCCTTTGCGTATCCATAATTATACTATTTGCATATCCTTTGACCAATATATTATTAGCAAAGAGTTTAAAATAAGAATTATCATTTAGCTTCATAAGGGGCTGTATAGGATAAAATATTTGAATTGGCCTTATAAAAGAGTCTAAGTTTGCCGTTTCCACCATAATCATTAATATATTCCCTGTAAATAGCATGTTTTTTAGAAATTATACTATGCTCAAGAAAATGAAAATGCATAGGGGTGTCAGGGCTCTCTTGAAAGTGAATTCTATTTATTCTTTCCATGGGTCAAATAGTTTGCAATTTTTAGATCTAAATAGTAATTACAACTTCTGGAAACGAAATCATATTGCCCGACAGGGTTAATTTCTAGAAAATAAATCTTACCATTCGTCGATTTAACTAAATCAATTGAAGCCATGTTAAGTCCAATTTTTTTTAAAAGCTTATCAATTTTATTCTTCAATTGATCTTCTATGTTATAGGGAACCATTCGTACTTGTGTTTCCTGATCGGTTCTTCTGAAATCGATGCTCGTTTTTTCATGGCCTTGACTAAAGATAGCCATGGGATAAAATGCACCATCTAAATAAACAATTCTCAATTCATACATCTTTTCAATTAATTCTTGAAATAGAGAATACCCAAAAGTTCTTGGAATATCTGATAAATCATCTATTAGCGCAGTAAATTGAATAATCCCGTTTATACTATTTTGGGGGAAATAGGCAAAACTTTCATGAAGGGCCTTACAAATGATCTTGTTATTATTATTTTCAAAAAACCTCTCGACATCATCATATGAATTAGATATCAATGTATTAGGGATGTTGAGTCCGCATTCCTTTGCTAGTAACAAAGCATTGGGCTTGTTCAGTCCAATAATACTAGATGAACCAAGAACAACATTACACCTACTTAGTAAGGAATTAATAGTGTGGCTTTTTAATATACTATAATGTGATTGTAAGTCTTGATTAAATTTAAATGTCGGTATTACATAGCTTCCCTCAACAGGCTTATTATACAAATCATCTACACCAAAATATGGCCTTCTAAACCAGATAGAGTCAACATCTTTTAATAGATCCTGAGAATTCATGAAAATTTCTGATTGATCATAGTTGTCACCAAAACTAAAATGCATTGATAATGCATTGAAATCAAATTCACTTTCATTGATTTTAACCCCATTATAGCGTTGAAATTTCTGATTTAAACAAATAAGCCAGTCAATAACATAGTTAGTTGAAATATCATTTATAGACGAAAAAATAAACTTCATATGTTAGACCAAAAAAATGATGTTCAAATTACTAAAGTGCAGAACACTAAATAAATTTAATGTTCTGCGGAAGTTAAAAGTATCGAAACCGAAAGAAGTATTAGGTAGAAGACCCTCCGCCTGCGGAGGCCTGATCAGGCACCCAATCAGTTTCATAAGTGTCAGTAATCTTGTTGTGGGTGGACTCCTTTTTTTCAGTAATTTCGTCATTGCCGGTACCACCATAAATTGCTTTTAAATCTACACTGTCGAGTTTGGATTCAAAGTCGCTTTGTAATAAATCTTTTTTATTTTTCATTTAAATTTAAACTTAAAGTTTGTACTAATTAAAACAATCCTTATTCACGAACGAAGGTTTTCTTAACAAGTCTATGTTTTTTGGAATAAGGCAAACACTAGACGATACCAAAACGTATTCGGCAAAACACTGCTACCTCCTTACTCTAGTACAATAAGGGGTAGCCGGGTATATCAAACTTATTCTTCCCCAAAACAAATATATACTTAGTTGTGCAACAAGGCACAAACTGATTGCGAAATACGAGTGAGTGATGCAGTTCATGATAACAACACGCCAATAAAGCAAATACCCGTGCTAATCCACCAAACCCCAAATTTTGCGGGGGGGGTACAGAAATTAGGTGTTGCGTTCATTGTTAACCCATTAGGACTACAATATTAGGAATTCTTTTTTTAAAAAAACAATAGCGAGTAAAATATAATTTGTTGATATTTCGCGAAAAATAATTGGTTGTATTGCATAACAAGGTGTTATGTTGTTTTGTGGAATAATTCTAAATTACATTCGTTAGTGGCAGATACGGATTAAAGTGCTCCATATAAGGTTTGTTGAATAAATGACCACAAGCTGTAATCGCCAAAAAGTATTGCAAGCTGGCAATTAACCGAAATTGTATCGGTTAGTTAAGGTGGTCATGTTTCAATCACATTAATGATTCAAAGCCCTTACTTTCTTGGTGTAGGGTATTGTATTGGTTAGACTTACGCACTATCATGACTCCCCTCAAGTAAAACCCGATTACTTTTCTTTTTCATTTTTAAGTTTTTCGAGCATCTTATACTTTTCCTGTCGGATTTTCCAGCGGTCGCGTGCATATTTTTGCATGTCGGCAATCGTGTCCTTTTCATCGAGTATTTCCAGGCCTAAAAGCGTTTCGATAATGTCCTCGAGCGTGACAATGCCGTCCATGCCACCATATTCATCCACCACCAGGGCGATATGTTCCTTTTTTGCCAATAAATTCTCCCATACAACAAAAAGCATCACTGAGTCGGGAACGATAACTATTTCACGTTTAATATCTTTTAGCAGCAAGTCGTGCTTGTCTTCGGCTAGCTTTTCAAAGATCGATTGCCTGAACACATAGCCGGTGATGTTTTCCTCGTGGTCGGCATACACGGGGATGCGTGAAAATTTGAGGTATTCCTTGTTTTCCAAAAACTCGTTCAACGACAAATTCTCATTGGCTACGGCTACAACAACCCGTGGAGTCATGATTTCAGAAACACGAACATTTCTTAACCGAAGGATATTTTGAATGATTTTGTGTTCTCTTTCGTGAAACACCCCTTCACTTGCTCCAATACTAGCCAGGGCTGCAATCTCTTCGCGGCTGGTGGTTTGCTCGTCGGCGTTATGGGTAAAAAGTTGCGTTATAACCGCCGACATGCGCACCAACGGGTAGGTAATCAAAATCATGCCCTGAATGATGGTGGAAGTTGCTTTCGCAAGACTACGCCAGTACCGGGCTCCAATGGTTTTTGGAATAATTTCGGTAATGACGAGGATCAGGATAGTAAGGATAACCGAAACCAAACCAAAGTAAGCTTCACCAAACACAACAACCGCCTGTGCTCCCACCCCTGCAGCTCCAATGGTATGGGCTACTGTGTTTAACGATAGAATCGCTGACAGCGGCTTATCAATGTTGTCCTTCAACTTGATGAATTTGCCAGCCCAGCCATTCCCCTGATCTCTTTTTACAGTCAGAAAAGAGATTGGAGTCGAAAGCAAAACAGACTCCATGATGGAACAAAGGAATGAAACGATCAGCGCAAGAAACAAATAAACAAGCAGAAGAAACATGTTTTTCTTGCAAAAGTACTAAAAAACAGGAAAGCCAATCAGACTTGCTGAGAAATCACAACAAACTGCATTCCAATAGATTAGACCACTCTTTTCAATCGAGGATTCCACTACAAGTCATGTACTTTGAATGAATCGTCAGGTATTAAAAAACAATGACCTCAGGATTATTTGGTTACCACTGTGGCTATCTTCGCCCTGACCGGGATATTGGAAGATTCCAGCCCGGGGGTTTGTCCGTGCAAATCAAATTCAAGTTCTACACCCGGCCTGAATATCAGGCAATGTGTTGATCCGCCAAAATGAAACATCCCCAGCTCATCACCCTTGTTTACATGCTGGCCTTCGTACACCGTCACATCACAAGTGGAAACTTCGGCCATACCCACGTACATCACGCACATCAGACCAATATCAGGATTATCGGCTTCAATAAAAACCAGGGCGCGGGTAGCCACCTCGGTGATATACCCTTGTGATTCGTTTGGTCCGGCCGGATCGTAGCCCATAGCCAGGTTTTCAGCGTAATACGTACCATCGATGACCGTAGTTTTTAATATTTTTCCACTTACCGGGCTATGCCACCTGTGATAACTCAAAGCGCTCAGAAAAGCCTGATAAACTGTACCGCCCGCAAAAAGCTCCGACCAGGGATCTCCGTCCATCATATGACGAAGCGAATAGGGTTGGGATTTAATCCAAAACTTATCGCTGTATTGCACTTGTTTGGCAACGCGATAGGGAGCTGATTCACATGAATTGGCTATTACAGCGTCGTCGTCGGGAGCGGCAACAGGTCTTTTTCCTTCACGAAAACGGCGGGTAAAGAAATTATCCCATGATGTGAAACCATGATATGGCTGTGTCGGATCGCAGATAAAGTCCGATTCAAACTCCGGCATAGCTTCTTGGGCATCAGCACCAAACCAACCGGAACGCGGATCGTCATTGAGCACATAGCGCGAATCGGGAGAAGACAAAAACACGGCCCAGTGATTAAGAATGTTCTTCAAATGTGCATTTACCTTGGGGTTCAGGAAGGCAGCCGAACCAGCTTCAGTACCCATAGGCCAATCGAGGATCGCGTTGATGGGGAACCCGACAAGACCGGTTTTGTTGAATTCAGGAGCCATCGTCATCACGTGGTTTATCAACTGCAACATGTGGTTGTAATCGCGAATTTGTGGCTTTCCGGTTGGATCGTTGATATAAGGTGCTTTTTCAGGAACCTGATCAAACATCAGGTTGAAAAGCATAAACACCTCTGCATCACTTTCTATCAGGTCTTTAAAATCCTGTACCACAGGAAGCAATGGTGCATTTCGGGACTCGCAGTCCTCGAAAACTTCCTCCATCCAATCGTTAAGAATTTCCTGATCGGTAGGTAACCACTGCCCTACCCGATAGGGAGCATTCAGCGCTTCTTCCGCTTTTTTATCTTGAGCCGTCAGCGTTAACAGTGCCAGCCCCAACAACAAGAACAACAAAGTAATTTTTTTCATGATCACGGATTTTTAATTAAACCATTCCATTATTTTAGGTCAATCTGAATCGACCTCCGGTTAAATGTCGCTCAAATATACAAATAAAATGACGCTGATTCAACCAATTATACCAATTCAGGATAAAAATATTTCAGGTTTGTCTTTCTGGTGTTCATTTTCTACTTTTGAAAAAAATATCATAAGATGAAAACCATCGGACTTATTGGCGGTATGAGCTGGGAATCCTCGCTGGTGTATTACAAACTTATAAACACACTGGTAAAAGAAAAACTGGGCGGATTTCATTCCTGTAAAAGTGTGATGGTGACTGTAGATTTTGCTGAAATAGAAAAACTGCAACATGAGGGCGACTGGGACACCCTAAATCTCCTGATGATTCAGGCTGCCAAACAATTGGAGGCGGCAGGTGCTGAAATCACAGTTCTATGCACCAACACCATGCACTTATGCAGCGAAGCCATCACGACCGCCACAAACATACCCTTTCTGCATATCGCACAGGCCACATGTTTAGCCATTCAGGAAATCGGGCTTTCAAAAGTAGCGTTGCTCGGAACAAAGTTTACTATGGAGAAAGACTTTTATAAAACTTACCTGACCGATCATTTCAATATAGAAGTATTAATTCCTCCACAGGATGAGCGTGAAACGATACATCGCATAATTTATAACGAACTCGTGCAGGGGATAATAAACGAAAGAAGCCGCGAAATATTCAAGGAAATTATTAACCGACTTATAGCAAAGGGAGCCCAAGGAGTTATTCTGGGATGTACTGAGATCCCGCTTTTGATATCAGCTCAGGATGTAGCCACTCCCGTTTTCGACACCACCACCATTCACGCTGCAAAAGCAGTTGAATGGGCATTAAACAATTAAATTAAAACACTTCACGAATGAAAATTTTTATCTGTTACTTCAGTTTTTTGCTCTTCTTTTCCCTTTTCGGGAAGGTTCAAAGCCAATCAGTTAATATCGACAATGATTTTAAAAAGATAATAGAAGCAGCTGAAAAAGACAACCAAACCATGCATCACCTGGATATATTGTGTAACCGGTTTGGAGGACGGCCAATAGGTTCTGATGCCTATGAAAACGCGGCTATCTGGGCGGCAAGCAAATTCAATGAGTGGGGCATGGAAGTAGTGTTTGACGAAGTTGGCATACTTCCGGTAGGATTTAACAGAGGTCCCTGGTTTGGCCGGATGTTGTCGGAAGAGGGAATGACCTTGCATTTTGCAACCCCTTCGTACACCTCAGGAACAAAAGGAGTGCAGCGCGGTCATGTGCTGGCAGAGCCCAAAACACAGGCTGAGTTCGATCGCATGAAGGGGGCGCTAAACGGAGCCTGGGTGTTGATTACAGGAGAAAGTGACGGATGGCCAATCGACTATTCGGCCACCGGCGACAGCCTTCGTGATGCGGTGAAAGCTGAGAACGCGGAGATAACTGAAAAAAATAAATTGATCCGACAGGAGAACATCAAAAATAAAAACAGCAAAATTCCTCAAAAAGAATTAATTCCCTTGCGTGAAGAGCCTGCCCTTTTCTACAAAGAAATGCGTGAAGCAGGCATTCTCGGGATTATCCAGTCGGCAAAAACGCCTATCCGTGTACTCTACGACCGAAAAAATCTGATGGACATGACCTTTGAGACTTTGCCCACAGTGCCCGACATAAAACTGGATGAACACCAGTACGCCATCATCAAACAAATGACCGACGAAAGAAGGTATTTTCAACTGGAATTTGATATCCGGAATCATTTTAAAATGGGACCTATTGCCTACCATAATGTGATAGGCATTATCCCCGGTACGGAATTCCCTGATGAATATGTAATTATGAGCGGTCATCTGGACGCATATGATGTTGGCACAGGTGGTGTTGACGATGGGTCGGGCGTTACACCCACCATGGAAGCTGCCCGTTTGATAATGGAGGCCGGAGTAAAACCAAAACGCACCATACTAGCAGTTTTATGGGCAGGCGAAGAGTTTGGCTTACTTGGATCACAGAGCTGGGTGAACCGACACAAAAACGAACTGGGAAAAATATCGAACATGGTAAACCGCGATGGAGGACCAACCGTGCCTGTAAGCCTCAGCGTTTCAGAAGAAATGCTCCCCGATTTCGTTCAAATAGGTGAAGCCATCAACAGCATCAACCCGGACTTCCCATTTATAGTGGAAACCCGGACTCCGGTAAAAAAACCAGCTAAAGCATGGGGTACCGACAGTGGTCCTTTTGCCGTGGAAGGCGTGCCCACCATCGGGTTCAGAAACGAAGACCCTAAAGGATACGACTTCAACTACCACGAAATCTGGCATACCGAACGCGACCTCTACAACAAAAGCATTCCTGAATACCAAAACCATGCTTCCGTGGCCACAGCACTTTTGGTTTTTGGTATTGCCAACCTCGACCACTTGCTGCCACGGCAAGGGTATTATCTTGAGGATGATGAGGATGGTAAAACGAAAAAGAAAGAATAGCCTGAGGATCAGGGTTGAGAATTGAAAAGGGATTTGTAGTCTGCTGAAAAGGGGATCAAGTATTCAAAAGGGTGTTTGGCAGCGATTTTTGCTTCTTATTTGTAATTATACATTCGACAAGGACACTTTGTAAATATTAGTCACTCACGTTTCGCATGTTGATTTATCTTTTCAAATCACTTTATCTTAATTTTCTCCAAATTGAATACTTCATTTACAATAGATTATGTATCCATTTCCTTCATAATTAATATGTTGTAAAACGCTGAGAATCCTCTGTGTACCTTCTATGTTGCAAAACAAGTAAAACAGCTAAAATTTCTAATTTTTTTTCATTTTTTCTTTCATTTGCCATCCAGCAGGTCAATAAAAGGTTCTGTCAAGGCCGG
>JGI11705J14877_10000452_pt1 | contig 25763 bp, 13 predicted proteins | sample Etolaghawater15m_FD_14877 | JGI IMG/M metagenome (IMG submission 14877)
CGTGAGTTCCACGGTGTCAGCCTGTGGAGAGGAAGGCGCTGGCCGGAGTCGTAAGACTGCGGTGAAACCGGCCTCTGCGAAGCAGGAAGTTAACACCATACCTACTTATGAGCAGGTTTGGGTAAGTTTAACGGAACGGAACCGGAAACGGCGGCGGCAGATGGGGTGCCATCACCAGCGGCTTCACCGTCCGATTTAGCGCGCTAGCATCGATGCCAGAGCTACCTGAAGTTGAGACCACACGGCGCGGTATCGCCCCGCACCTCACCGGTCACCGCATCACGGCTATCACCGTACGCAACCGCCAGCTCCGCTGGCCGATTAGCGATCACCTGATTGCGACCCTGCCCGGTGAAGTGATCCATGCGGTCGAGCGGCGCGGCAAATATCTACTGCTGCGCTGTGATCACGGCACCCTACTGCTCCATTTGGGGATGTCGGGGAGTCTGCGACTGGTTTCCGATACCACCCCTGCCGGTCGGCACGATCCGGTCGATCTGCAGCTCGATAGTGGTCAGCGGTTACGCCTCACCGATCCGCGCCGCTTCGGCAGCCTACTCTGGTGCGAGGGCGATCTCGCGGATCATCCGCGCCTCGCCCATCTCGGCCCAGAGCCCCTCGGTGAGGCGTTTAGTGGTGATCACCTCTATCAGCAGGCGGCTGGCCGCCGCGTTGCGGTGAAAAACTTGATTATGGATGGCCACGTTGTGGTCGGCGTCGGCAATATCTACGCAAACGAAGCGCTCTTTTGTGCCGGCATCGATCCACGCCGCGCCGCCAACCGTATCAGTCGCGCCCGTTACCAGCGCCTCGCTGAGGCGATTCGGCAGGTGCTACAGCGTGCGATTGATGCGGGTGGAACAACCCTGCGCGACTTTGTTGGTGGCGATGGCAAGCCGGGTTACTTTCGCCAGCAACTGCAAGTCTATGGGCGTGGTGGTGAGCCGTGTGAGCGCTGCGGTAGCGCGCTACAGGTAGAGCGTATCGGGCAGCGCAGCAGTGTCTACTGCCGGCGCTGCCAGCACTGATGTTGATCAACTAACGCTGCCGTAACCCATCACGCCACACCCGTAGCCAGATCAGCAGCGCACTGCCAGCAGAGAGCAGCGCGAGGGAGGCGCTGCCGCCCGGCAGCAGCGGAATCGCTGCCGCCGGTAGGGTCAACAGCAGCGCCGCCGCGATGAGTAGCGCACTCCCCACCACCGCGCCGATGGTGCGGCGGTTGGCGCGCTGGAGATCGTGCCGTAGCGCTAGCAGTTCGGGCTGCGACTGCTGAAGCTGAAGCTGGCCACGCTGCGCTTGGAGCAGCACATCATGGATCAGCGATGGGAGCTCCGGTAGCTTCTCACCCCATGCTGGGACACTGCTGCGGAGCCGCTGATAGAAGGCGCGCACCCCCATCTGCTCATCCATCCAGCGCTCTAAGAAGGGTTTGGCGGTCTGCCAGAGATCGAGATCGGGGTAGAGCTGCCGCCCTAGCCCTTCGATATTGAGCAGGGTCTTCTGTAGGAGCACCAACTGCGGCTGCACCTCCATGTTGAAGCGGCGGGCGGTCTGGAACAGGTGGAGTAGGAGCTGGCCAAATGAGATCTCGGCGAAGGGGCGCTCAAAGATCGGTTCACAGACGGTGCGGATCGCCGCCTCAAACTCGTCGACGCGGGTATCCGCCGGTACCCATCCCGACTCTAGATGGAGTGCTGCCACGCGGTAGTAGTCGCGGCGGAAGAAGGCGAGAAAGTTCTCCGCAAGATAGCGCTGATCATCGACTGAGAGGGTGCCGATAATGCCAAAATCGACCGCAATGTAGCGCTCATCATGCCCCACAAAGATATTGCCCGGGTGCATATCGGCGTGGAAGAAGTTGTGGCGAAACACTTGGGTAAAGAAGATCTCAACGCCCCGTTCAGCGAGCGACTTAAAGTCGACGCCGGCGGCTCGTAGCGCCGCAATATCGCCAATCGGGATGCCGTGGATGCGCTCCATCGTCATCACGCTACGCCGCGTCCAAGGCCAGTAGACCTCCGGCACATAGAGCATGCTGTTACCCGCAAAGTTACGCCGCAACTGCGATGCCGAGGCCGCCTCGCGCATCAGATCGAGCTCATCGAGCAGCGTCTTCTCAAACTCCGCGACCACCGCCCGCGGACGCAGCCGCCGCCCCTCCGACCAGTAGCGCTCCAGCTTGTCGGCGACGATATACATCAATCCAATGTCGCGCCGAATCACCGGTGCGATGTTCGGGCGCACCACCTTCACCACCACCTCTCGCCCATCGAGGAGACGCGCCGCATGCACCTGTGCGATTGAGGCGGAGGCCATCGGGATCTCATCAAACTCAGCGTAGACCGCGCTCAGCGGCTGTTTGAGTGACTTCTCGATGATGGCGCGGGCGCTACTCCCCGGAAACGGGGCGACCCGATCCTGTAGTAGCGCTAGCTCACGGGCGAGATCATCGGGGAGGAGATCGCGGCGGGTCGAGAGGATCTGTCCAAACTTGACGAAGATCGGCCCTAGCTCCTCTAGGGCGCGGCGGATGCGCTCACCGCGGGGTAGCTTTCCGCCCCGTAGCTGCCAGAGGGTGAGATAGCGTAGAAAGCGCACCGGCCGAAATAGGTGCGTGGTGAGTAGGAGATCATCGAGACCATGCTTGACCATCACCCAGCTGATGTAGAGCAGGCGTAGCGCCTGACTAGGGCGAATCATGAGGGTAACCGCTGCTGTAAGCGCGCCACCCGCGCCGCTAACCGCTCGCTGTCGTGGCGCAGCACATCGACCTGCTGTAGATAACCCTCCACCGCTTGGCGATCGGGGAGCAGATCGCGCTCATACTGTAGCCAGTCGGCGAGTTGATCACCGAGGTGGTTAACCCCGATCTGCGCCCGCTGCCGGTGACTGCGCAGTAGCCGCCCGATACGATGGGCGATGATGTCGCCGCTGAGTCGCGCCAGATGCTCCTCCCAGTCGATATCGATGTGACGCAGCAGCCGCTGCAGCCGCTGCCCCAACTCGACATCACCACGAATCGTCACTTCGCCCCGAAACAGCGCCCCTTCGGCGGCACCACTGGCGAGCCGCAGCAGCGCCACCGGTGTCGCCTCAAGGGTGGTTTCGACCGGCCCGTCGTAGTCACCAATAAGGTGGATGCTCCCGGCGCCAAGCTGTAGCCAGAGGGTGATGCCGGTGCCACGCAGTTGCAGTGCGACCACCTGCTGCTGAAAACGCTGGAGTGCGGTAACGGTGGCCGGATCGAGCGCTAACACCCCATTTAGCGCCCGCTCAAGGGCGGCCAACAGCGCCTGCTGCGCCATCGAACTCATCGTCTCACCCCTTATAGCCGCGATGCAGCGCCACCACACCACCGGTGAGGTTGAACCAGTCGCAGCGAATAAAACCGGCCTGCTCCATCATCTGCTGTAGTGTCTGCTGATCGGGGTGCATCCGTATCGACTCCGCCAGATAGCGGTAGCTCGCTGCATCACCGGTGATGAGTTGACCGAGGCGCGGTAGCACACTGAAGGAGTAGAGATCGTAGATCGGGGCGAGCCCCGGCAGCACCGGTTTGGAGAACTCCAGTACCAGCAGCCGCCCGCCCGGTTTTAGTACCCGCTGCATTGAGCGCAGCGCCCGCTCCTTGTCGGTGACATTGCGCAATCCAAACGCGATCGAGATGCAGTCGAAGCTGTTATCGGGAAACGGCAGCGCTTCAGCATTTGCTTGGGCGTAAACGATATTCCCAACCACCCCCCGATCGCTGAGGCGACTGCGCCCCACCTGTAGCATGGAGGCGTTGATGTCGGCTAGTACGACCAGCCCCTGATGGCCGACTCGCCGCGCAAACTGGGCGCTCAGATCGCCGGTACCGCCGGCGATATCGAGTACCCGATCACCCGGTCGCAGCGCGGCATGATCGATCGTAAAGCGCTTCCAGAGGCGGTGGATTCCGAGCGACATCAGATCGTTCATCAGATCATATTTGCCAGCGACAGAGTGGAACACCTCCGCCACTCGCGCCGCCTTCTCCCCCTTCGGCACCTGCTGGTAGCCGAAGTGGGTTGATTCCGGTTGCGCTGCATCCGGGGTGGCGGTCGGGTCACGGGGATCGGCGGCGGTAGCGACCGGCGGCGGGGTACTCTGCGCAGAGGCGGCGGTCGGATCGGACGGCTGGCTCATCGAATCTCTCTTGTGGTGATGGGCACGCCGCCGTCAGATATCGTCATTAGGCGTCCGGGGTACGGCGCTGATGCCCCGCCTGCGCTAGACGATCGAGGTAGTCGTGCCAGTTCTGGTCAAATTTGCGGCCGAGATCGTACAACAGATCCCATGAGTAGATCCCAGTATTGTGTCCATCATCGAAGTGGGGCTGGATGGCGTAGCTGCCGACCTGCTCAATCTTCTCAATGTTGACATCCTCTTTGCCCACCTGCAGCGTCTCCTGCCCCGGGCCGTGGCCACGCACCTCAGCCGAGGGGGAGAAGACCCGCAGATACTCAATCGGTAGATCGAAGCGGCTACCATCATCAAACGCCAGTTCAAGTTGGCGGGCGCTCTTTTTCAGGGTGATCTCAGTCGGGATCGGGTGGCTCATGCTACAGACTCCTCATTTGGGTGGGGGCGGATATGCCGTCCCCTTCAGGTAGGGCCGAAGCGGAGCCTATTCAATCATAGAATGAATTGACTCAGATCCTCATCCTTTGCCAGATCGCCCAGTTGTGCATCGACATAGGCAGCATCAATGACGATGCGCACCCCGCGCCGCTCACTCGCCTCAAACGAGAGGCTCTCTAGTAGCCGCTCCATCACGGTGTGGAGCCGCCGCGCACCAATATTCTCGGTGCTGTCGTTCACCTGCCACGCAATCTCAGCGATGCGCTGGATCCCCGCCTCAGCAAATGCCAGTTCCACCCCCTCAGTTGCCATTAGCGCCCGATACTGCTCGGTCAGCGAGGCGTCCGGCTCGGTCAATATCCGTATAAACTCCGCCACCCCGAGCGGCTCTAGTTCGACCCGAATCGGCAGGCGTCCCTGTAGCTCTGGGATGAGATCAGAGGGTTTTGAGAGGTGGAAAGCGCCGGAGGCGATAAATAGGATGTGATCGCTCTTTACCATCCCATACTTGGTCGAGATGGTTGAGCCCTCAACCAGCGGTAGTAGATCGCGCTGCACCCCCTCACGCGAGATGTCGGGACTGCCACCGCGCTCGGAGCGGCCGGTGATCTTATCCATCTCGTCGAGAAAGACGATACCGTGCTGCTCGACGCTGCGCACCGCCCGCTGCTTCGCCTCCTCATCATTCATCAGCTTCGCCGCCTCCTCCTCGGTGAGGCGCTTCATCGCCTCTTGCACCGGCATCTTGCGCCGTTTGGTGCGCTGGCCACCGAGATTTTGGAACATCGACTGGAGCTGGCTGGTCATCTCCTCCATGCCAGGTGGCGCCATAATCTCGACCCCAATCGGTGCGCTACTGAGCTCTAGCTCCACCTCTTTATCATCGAGGTCACCGCGCTGTAGCTTCTGCCGAAACTTCTCACGGGTCGCTGAGTCGGCCGGGCGCTCCACCTCCTCCCCATCCCCATAGGGGGAGCGGGCGGGGGGGAGTAGAATATCGAGCAGCCGCTCCTCGGCGGCCACCATGGCCCGCTCACGATGCTGCTCTAACTGCTGCTCACGCGCCTGCTTCACCGCAATATCCACTAGATCGCGGATAATCGACTCAACATCGCGCCCCACATACCCCACCTCAGTAAACTTGGTCGCCTCTACCTTGATGAAGGGGGCGTTCGCCAACTTCGCTAACCGCCGCGCAATCTCGGTCTTACCGACACCGGTCGGCCCAATCATGAGGATATTCTTCGGTGTAATCTCATTGCGCAGATCGCGGTCGACCTGCATCCGCCGCCAGCGGTTGCGGAGCGCAATCGCTACCGCCCGTTTGGCACTCGCTTGGCCGATGATATGTTTATCCAGCTCCTGGACAATCGCGCTCGGGGTCATCTCGGACACGGCTTACTCCAACTCTTCAATGGTAAGGTTATGATTGGTGTAGATACAGATATCGCCGGCGATCGCCAAACTCCGCTCAACGATAGTTCTAGGATCAAGATCGGTTGCACTCACCAGTGCGCGGGCGGCGGCTTCAGCGTAGCTACCCCCCGATCCGATCGCGACCACCTCCCCCTCAGGTTCTACCACATCGCCCGTACCGGAGATGAGTAGCGAGCTGTCGCGGTCGGCAACAATCAGCATCGCCTCTAGTCGCCGCAGCATGCGGTCGGTGCGCCAATCCTTCGCCAGTTCGACCGCCGCCTTCACCAGTATCCCTTGATGCTTCTCCAGTTTACCCTCAAACCGCTCTAGCAGGGTAAAGGCGTCGGCCGTTCCGCCGGCAAAACCGGCCACCACCCGATCTCGAAACAGGCGCCGCACCTTGCGGGCGTTCCCCTTCATCACGGTGTTGCCGAGGGTGACTTGGCCATCGCCGCCAATAACCACACGGCCATGACGACGGACGGCGAGGATGGTGGTGCCGTGAAATGATTGCAACAGTTGACTCCTTATTGCTCTGTAGCAGCGCTAATGCGCTCGTTGAGTGGTTAGTTATGGGTGCCGTTGACCTGTTGGAGAAGCGCTTGGTTACGCTGCTCTAACTTAACGATCAGCGACTCAATGCCGCCACGCTGTATCTCACTGGCGAAGTTGTTACGGTAGTTACTCACCACCGACACCCCCTCGACATTCACATCATAGATGAGCCACTGCTGATCCTGACGCAACAGACTAAAAAGTACCTTAACTGGCTGCGGATTGTCGGGGAGTTCCACTTGTGCCCGCACCTGCGCCCGCCGCTCATCCAATGGGGTGGAGGGGAGATAGCTGATGAGTCGATCACGCCGTGCGAGGAGTTGGTCGAGTTGATCGGGCTGCTCTAACAGGGCCGCTACGTAGAAGCGGATCAGCAGGGTGCGAAACGCTACCGCAAAGCGCTGCTGCTGATCGGCGGTCGCTTGACGCCAGTAGCGCCCCATCACCCACTGGTTCATGCGTGCCAGATCGACATGCGGTACCAGCAGCTGATCGGCAATATCGAAGAGCTGCTGCGGCTGCTGCCGAATCTGCTCCCGCTGCTGCTGTAGTCGATCAAAGAGCTGCTCACTGAGCTGCTGTAGTAGCTGCCGCGGTGGATCACCCGCATCGGTGGCGACGGCGGTGGTGGTCACAATGAGGCTGCTAACGAGCGCTAACAGCAGTGGCCGCAGATAGTCGCCGTAGCGCATAGTGAACAGGGTAAACATCGGGTCGAGCCTCTCCTTTAATTGGGCGGTAGTGAACCTATTTTGCCACACTGAGCAGCGATTGCGACTGGCGATGCGGGAAGTGAACGGATGTGAGTCGCTCGTTGGAGTGGTAGACTCTGCCGCTGCCGACCACTCAGCGGAACCCCTATGTCCTCGCCAGAACTCCTCGCCCCCGTTGGCACCCTGCGCCATCTGCACCATGCAGTTGCTTATGGTGCCGACGCCGTTTATGCCGGTATCCCACGCTATAGCCTGCGGGTGCGCAATAACGACTTTCATAAAATCGATCAGCTCGCCGCCGCAATCAGCGCCTGTCGTAGCGCCGGTCGCCGCTTCTATCTGGCAACCAATATCTTGCCGCACGATGCGAAGATCACCACCCTGCTCGATGATCTGGCACCGGTGATCGCGCTCCGGCCCGACGCGCTGATCGTTGCCGATCCGGGGGTGCTGATGCTACTGCGCGAACGCTGGCCCGATCTCGAACTCCACCTCTCGGTACAGGCGAACTGTACTAACAGCGCGGCGGTGCGCTTCTGGGCAGCTAACGGTATCCGCCGGATTATTCTGTCGCGTGAGCTCTCCCTCGATGAGGTGGCGCGGATCCGCGACGCTTGCCCCGATACGGAGCTGGAGGTGTTTGTCCACGGTGCGCTCTGCATCGCCTACTCCGGTCGCTGTCTGCTGTCGGGCTACTTCAACCACCGCGACGCTAATCAGGGCACCTGTACCAACGCCTGTCGCTGGTCCTATGCGGTCACGCCAACCGCATCGGCGCCATCGAGTAGCGGGTGTAGCGATGCCGGCGCGGCCTGTTGTGGTGGCGCGCCGCCGGCGGGCAGCGCCGATGCGGGTCAGGTCAGCCGCCACCCAGCGGCGGATCAGCCGTGGCTACTCGAAGAGAGTGAGCGGCCCGGGCAGCAGTTTCCGATTGAGGAGGATGAGCACGGCACCTACATCATGAACTCCCGCGATCTGCGGGCGGTGGAGCATGTGGCGCGGCTCGCTGCTATCGGTGTCGACTCACTCAAGATTGAGGGGCGCACTAAATCCTACTACTACGTCGCCCGCACCACCCAGATCTACCGCCAAGCGATCGATGATGCAGTGGCCGGTCGCCCCTTTGATCGTACCCTGTATGGGGATCTGGAGGCGCTCGCCAATCGCGGCTACACCGACGGCTTTTTTGCCCGCCACAGCGCCGCCGAGACCCAGAGCTATCAGGCACCGAGTGGGGGTGGCGGAACGCAGCGCTTTGTCGCTGAGGTGATCGATTACGATGCCGCCCGTGGTGAGGCGCAGCTACAGGTTAAGAACCGTTTTGCGGTGGGTGATGAGTTGCTACTCATCACCCCCGCTGGGAACCAGTGGCTGCGGGTAGAGCAGATGTGGCAGCTCGATGGTACCCCGATTAGCGTTGCCCCGGGCGGCGGTTGGCAGGTGCGCCTACCGCTACCCGCTGCGGCTGCCACGCCCTACGCCCTTCTTGCCCGACTGGAGTGCTAATAGTGCGCTAGGTTGGACGGAACCAACCGAACGCATAGTGGCGTCCCTGATCGACGTAGTAGTTGATCGACACCACGACAGGTCGAAGCGTATTGCCACCATTCACCAAGTGTCTGCTCTCTATCATCAACTGCTGCTGCTGTTTGATCTCGGCAACCAGTGCGGGCACATCGTCCATGGTAAAATTGGGGTCCCAATCCGGTAGTCGCCAATTGAGTATGATCTCGCGACTCGTACCAAAGTGGCGACAGGTCGCTTCGTTGACATCAATCATCCGTATGCCCGCATCCAGATCGACATGGTAGAAACACTCATTTGCGCGCTCAATCATGGTGTGGGAGAGCTGGCGTTGCTGCTCGACCGCATTCTGTTTATCGATCTCTTGATCTGAGAATTCGCGCTGCTCGCGATGGATGCGATGTTTTGCTAACAGTAGGGTCACTGCCATGATCGATAGCAGTAGCAGTGTCGGTGTTAACCAGAGGCCGTGCCCCTGTAGTAGGGCGTGATCACGCAGCGCTATCGGTTCGACTCGATGGATCAGATACCAACGCGCCCAATGGGGCGTGGGCGGGGCATCGCGATAGGTGATCGTAAGCGGTGATAGCGGTACATCCAACACCCGTATCAGAAATAGCCCCGCATCGTTCTGCACCTGCCTCGCTCCCTGCTGTATCGCCTGCCATACCGTCGGGTAATCAGAAGCAAAATTCACCTGTGGGTTGTCGAACATAAAGGCAAACTCATGCTGCGAATGCTCACCAGACTTCAGGTAGTAGCCCTGACTATTGAGCAGATAGTCGTAACGTTGCATCTTAAAATCGTTCAACGTCCCAGCGTGGTGTTCGAACAGATTATCGAGCAGATTCGCAGCAAGATAGTTAAGTACTAGCACCGCCTGTACCTCACCCGATCGATCGACTATCGGAGTGGCGTAGCGGATCATCGGCTTCCATGGCTGTTCGATCTGGCCATGCTCTACGTTGAGATCGAGTGGTGAGACAAAGATACGTCCCGCCGCTAGCTTTAGTGTCTCTTGAAAATAGTAGCGATCATGCTTGTTCTGCAGATCAGTGGCAGGAATATCGACACACTGATCACCGATCCGATTGACACGAATTAGCTCTTGGCCGGTACGTCCAATCAGCCGGATCTGATCATACTGCCCATAGGCTTGGCAGAGCGCTTGAAATTGCGGCACGATGCGCTCCCGCTCAGCCGCCTCTGCACGCTTTAGAAAATACCCAATCGCCGGCAATTTCGCCAACACCCGAATATCGGAGAAGCGCTCCGTAAAGAGTGACTTAATTGCTCGTTCATTACTCTCAAGATGGAGCGATTCATATTGTGTAATCGCCGCAAGCTGCCGCTGCTGCTGCCACCAGAGTAACGGCAGCAGCAGTGCGATAACGATGAGTGTGAGCGTAAATTTTCTTGCCCAGCAGGTGAGTAAGCGATAACGGTAGCGAGACATCACTGATACCGGAAACGCGTTACAATCTCTCGCAACTGCTCCATCTGACCACTAATCTGCTCCACCTCGCGCACCGCGGTGGCCGCGCTTTGGGTGCTGCTCTCAGTGACATTCGCAATGTTATTGATATTGCCGTTGATCAACTCCACAACTTGGGTCTGCTCCTCTGCAGCGGTGGCGATCTGATCGTTCTTCTGATGGATCGCTTCGACGGTGGTGACAATCTTCTGTAACGCATCACGCGCCGCGGCGGCCAGCGCCACCGTACTCTGTACCCGATCACGACCATGGTTCATGGCGGTTGCGGCGGAGGCGGCACGCGACTGTAGCCGCTCAATCGTATTGCGGATCTCCTCAATCGATTGGCGGGTGCGGGTCGCTAATGCCCGTACCTCATCGGCAACCACGGCAAATCCGCGTCCCTGCTCACCCGCCCGCGCTGCTTCGATAGCGGCGTTGAGGGCTAGTAGATTGGTCTGTTCGGCGATCGCGTTGATCACATCCAGTACTTGCCCAATCTCTAAGCTATCACCATGGAGCTTCTCAATCACCTCACTACTCTGGCGCACATCGGTGACGAGCTGGTCGATACCGACAATCGTATCATTCACCACCCGACTCCCCTGCTGCGCCTGCTCATTCGCCTCTGCCGCCGATGTTGCCGCGTGCAGGGTGATGTCAGCAACCTCCCGAATCGTCATCGCCATCTGATTGATCGCGGTAGCGACCTGATCGATATCGCTATGCTGCTGATCGACACCGCTCTGCGTCTCCTCGGAGGCGGCAACCACTGCCGCTACCCGATCATTGACCACATTCGCTGCATCAACACTATTGCCAATCACCTCACTGAAACGATCGAGCATCGTGTTGAGGGTGATCGCTAACTGCACTATCTCGTAGCTCCCGTCGGGTTGAATGCGTTGGGTCAGATCGTTATCACGATGGATCGTCGCGATGGTGCTACGAAACTGCTGTAACCGCGCAATGAGATGGTTAATTAGCAGCAGTGTTACCACCCCACCACCGATCGAGAGCAGTAGGATCAGGATCGCACTACCACTCATCCATCCGGCGCTACTGTGTACCTGCTGCGCTCGCAGTAGTGTATCGCGCCCGACGACGCTACTGAGCGCAAATAGGGTATCGATAGCGGCGGTCGAACGGCGCAACCAACCGGCGGCATCAACGTGGTAACGTCCCGCCTCTGCCTCTTGGTAGATCTGCTCGCGAAACTGCTGGAAGCTACCAAGAAAGTCGCTCTTGATGGTGCGCCACGCGGCATTAAACTCAGCCTGTAGTTCACTGCTAGCGGGATGGCGATTCACCATCGGGCGGGCGATCTTATCGATGTAGTCGAGCTGCTGCTCGACTAGGTTCCGATACTCTTGCAGTCGTCCCCGCAGGGTCGGGGGCATCGCCTGTTTCGCTCCAATCAGCTTACCAAGTGCCGCCCGTTCCCGTCCGGCATACTCAGCGGCCAGCCAGAGCGCCTGTTTGATCATGGTGTTGTTGTAGCGGACGGTAGCGAGCGGATCGCGCGGCGTAAAAGCGGTTTGGCGCAGATCGGCGGCCGCGAAGATGTAGGTGGTCATGGTCTGAAACCAGCGCCCGCCATCGGGTTGGCTAGAGAGCGAGGCGGCATCAACCGCACTGCGCTGCTGTAGCATCCGCTGCCGCTGCTGTCGTAGCGCATCGATGGCTACTGTCAACTCACGATAATCTGCGTCTGCTGCGAGCGCCGTCGCCTGCTGGAGCGCCTGCTCATAAGCTACATCGCCGCGCCGCCGCCGCTCGGCAATCGCCTGCGGCAACTTCGTATCTTGATACCCCGCCGCCAGCTTACTCAGATAGCTCGCACTAAAACCGCGCTCTTCAGCGGCACTCGCCGCTACCGCCAGCAGCTGATCCGCCATCTCATTCGCTAGTAGCAGCCGTTCCGACTCACTCAGGCGCGGCTGATAGTAGGCCAATAGCTGCCACACCACGACCAGACAGAGCAGCAGTACTAGGAGCGCCGCCGGTAGTGTCAGCAGGGTATGGAGGCGCAGATTGTGTAGTTTAGGCATAGAGAGAGGGTGCTCCAGGGGATCAGGTCACTACCGTCGTTTAAAGAGGCGGGGATGATAGCACACTGTTAATAGCGGCAGCGGGCGGCGATCACTTGAACCAAACCGCTGTTCAATCCGGCACCCAGCGCAATTGAATAGGCTCGATCTGGGCGCTAACCGAGTGTGCGGCGAGGGTCGCGTGATAGGGCTCTTCGATCGGGAGTGACCAGAGCCGGAAGTGGTTGAGATCAGCCGACTCTGCTGCCGCTATGAGTTGTAGTGGCTGTGCCGGATCGCAGTTGAGGGTGAAGCGGTTAAGTGGGTGTGAGAGTCCCCACCCCTTCGCTTTTAGGTAGGCCTCTTTGCCGGTCCAGCAGCGGATGAAGGCCTCCTCCTGCTGTGTCGCCGGTAGTGCAGCGAGCTGCGCCGCCTCGGCTGCGCTGAAGAAGCGGCGCGCTAACTGGAGCCGATCAACCCGCCGAGCCGACCGCGGCCGCTCGATATCGATGCCGAGTGCTGCCACGCTGGCGCTATCGGCGACCGCGCAGAGTGCGATATCACCACTATGGGTGAGGTTAAAGTGCGGCATCATCGCCCCACGCAGCGCCGGTTTACCCCAGCGGTTATGTACAATCGTGAGCTGCTGCGGCGGCGCGCCGGTGTAGTCACTGAGGATCTGACGCAGTGCGCCGTGGGCGACGATATAGCGGGGGCGCAGGGCGGGCGCGAGTCGTTCAACCCGCGCCCGTTCGGCGCTATCTAGCAGTGGGAGTAGCCGCTCGGCAACGGCTGCGGGTGTCGTTAAATCGATCTGCCACACCTGCAGCGTGCCGGTCGCTCGACTCATCCGGCGTTAGCGAGATGCTGCTCTAGATCATCCGCGCCACCGATATGCCGCCCGCCAATAAAGATCTGTGGCACGCTCTCACGTCCGGTCACTGCGCGCAGTGAGCGCTCGCTAGCGTCGCTACCGAGTACAATCTCTTCAAACGCCATCTGCTGCTGCCGCAGCCGCTCTTTCGCCCGCGCACAGTGGGGGCAGCCCGGTTTGGTAAAGAGGGTGATATCGACCGGCTTACGCGCAGTCGGGTTGATGTAGTTGAGCATCGTGTCGGCGTCCGAGACTTTGAACGGATCGCCCGGCTCCTGCGGCTCGATAAACATCTTCTCCACCACCCCATCTTTGACCAGCATGGAGTAGCGCCATGAGCGTTTGCCAAACCCGAGATCGGACTTATCGACTAGCATCCCCATGCCGTCGGTAAACTCACCATTGCCGTCGGCTAGCAGCGTCACCTGATCGGATGCCTGATCCTTCGCCCACGCCTGCATCACGAAGGCGTCGTTGACCGATAGACAGAGAATCTCATCGACCCCATTCTCGCGGAACATCGGTGCGAGTTCGTTGTAGCGCGGCAGGTGGCTCGATGAGCAGGTGGGGGTGAATGCCCCCGGCAGACTGAAAACGATGACGGTGCGCCCGTTAAAGAGAGCACGTGAGTCGACATCGGTGAGCTGACTATCACGGATCTGCTTGAAGGTGACTTCAGGAACCGCTTGGCCTTGACGATCTTGCATGGTGTTTCTCCTCTGGTCTCAGTGGTAAGTTGCGTTGGGTGAGACTTTAGGGGATCTGAAACGATAGGTAAAATGGTTTATAACTATCGTTTCGATAGGTTTTATCGATTATTCGACGCCCCTCCCCCATCACCACCACAACCTACTACGCGGCAGTCGCCGGTAGCAGTTCGAGCGGGGCTGCCCACTCATCACTGAGCGGATCGGATGGCAGTAGGCCATCGGTGGCGTCATGCGCTATCAGTAGCGGATCGGTAACAAACAGCGCGCTATCGAATCGATCGGGCGCAGCGAACGCGGCACTGCTGGCCACCTGCTCATGCTGCTGATCGAGCGCGCCCGGCTGCTGTAACGCCGCTTCAAGCGTCGCTTGGAAGTGGCTGGCGTTGGCTGCAAACGCCACCTCTGCCAGATCACCCTGTGTTCCATCCTGCCACTGGAAGTGGCCGCTGCTGATTTGGCGGCTACCGCTACCGAGGGCGATATCGGTGGCGCTCACCGCCAGCTCGATTGCAACAATACCGGCATCCGCTAGCGATAGCAGCTCATCGCTACTACTGTGACCATCTTGATTCTGGTCGAGCCAGAGTTGTAGTTCACTATAGCGGTTATCTTCACTATCGATACGCCCGTCGCGGTTATCATCGAGTAGCGCCAGCGCCGCCATACCGCTGTTGGCGACCCCGGGTGCGTAGAACTCGGAGAAGAGCTCACTACCGTCGTCGATCTGACCATTAGCGTTGCGGTCGTGAACGAGCAGCGCATCGTCGTTAGCGGCGATCCAGTCATGCGCCGTCAGCTGCTGCCCGGCCCGCTCGCCGAACAGGAACTCAACCGATTGCGGGGCGATGGCGAGGCCATCGCCGTTGAGATCGAGTATCACGGGATCGACCTGATAGGTGATGTTGAGATCAGATGTAGCACTGCTGACATTACCCGCTAGATCCGTCTCTTTAACATTAAATTGGTAGGTGGTACCACTACCCGATAGGGTGGCGGTAAACGTCCACTGACTGCCATTGACGGTTGCGGCACCAAGTAGCGTTGTGCCGTTATAGACGTTGACTGTTGAACCGATTTCATTGCTTCCGCGCAGCAACAGATTAGCATCATCCGTACTCATGCCGTTAGATAACGCACCGGTAACAGCGCCGAAATCGTCATAAGCGGCGGGAACATTGACCTGATAAGTAATGCTGGCGCTACCATGACCGCTGTTACCGTCGCCACTAGTGGTTGTACCATTCGTCACCCCACCAATGTAGCTAGAGCCACCACCGCCACCACCGGCGTATCCGCTACCATGATCGACCGTCGAGGTACCACCACCACCACCGTAGTAGCCGCCACCACCGCCACCACCACCGGCAGCATTGTAACCGGTACTACCGGCACCGCCCTGCCCCAATGTGCCATCGGTCGCACCACGAGATGTGGTGTAAGCATCACCGCCACCGGACTGTGTACCACCGGTTCCCCCTTTACCGTTAGTGGTATGAGCGGCAGTACCGCCGGTCGTGCCACCACCACCACCCGATGCCCCATCACGACCAGCACCACCCCCACCACCTGCCACGATGATTCGATCGCCAAGCGAGGTGCTATCACGGATATCGGTTGCGCCACCACCCCCACCCGAGTTTTGACCATAACCTGTATCGATCCCCCCACGGCCACCACCATTCCATCCTCCAGCCGCACCCAATCCAGATTTTATACCCTGTACCGCACTGCTACCTTGACCACCGACATAGATGTAGAGCGTATCACCTCCGCTGATACTATATTCACCAGATGCATACCCCCCCTTGCCGGGCTGATGACTAAATCCATCACCTCCGCCAGCGCCCCAGACCGATAGCGTTGCAGATTGCGTTCCAACAGGCGCAGTCCATGTCTGATAGGCGCCGGTATAGCTAAAGTTTACCGTCTGACTATCAAGCAGACCCATGAGAGCGGTAGGTGCCGAGCTATCAATTTTAAAATTGCTATTATCCGAGACGGCGACATGGGAGAGCGTCGCATCACTACCCAAGTTATTTTTAATGGTGCCGTTATTTAATGCCAACCCATTCGCGACGATAGCAACACCATCGCTATCATTATCACCCGCCACCACCGTGTAGTTAAACAGCAGCCGCGTCGCGGTACTATTGACCGCATCGTAGGTGGCATAGCGTGTTATGCCACCGACATCAATCGCTAGGGTCGGCGCACCGGTCACGATAACTGCACCACTAAAATCGACCGCCATCGTCAAAACATCGGTCGCATTGAGATAACTATTTTGCGCACCGGTTGCCGACACAATCGAGAGTGCGGTAACGACCGGTATTACGTTGATCACAACGTTACCGAGATCGCCCAAATCGACCGGGGCCGCAGCGCTGCTATCGCTCTGATAGGTGATGGCACCACCATTTAAGTCGATTGCAGTGGTCGAGAGATCGCCACTACTCTCATCACTATTGGTTATCTGATAATTAAATTGCAGTATCCCAGTTCCGCTGCCACTGCTATAAGTTGCCACTGCGCCATTGCTTAGTAGCAGTTGGGGTGATCCAGACACATTGACCACGTCACTAAAGACCACCGAAATGGTTAGTGTATTCCCTGCCAAGTAGCTACCATCGGTGGCGATTACGGATTGCAGAGTAATATCGAGTGTATCGGTGGCGACACTCATATTTCCTGCCAAATCGCTCTCAACAACATTAAATTGATAGGTTTTACCGTGACTATCGAGGGTGGCGACATATTGCCATTCGGTACCATTGACAGTTGCTTGACCTAGCAGCGTTAAACCATCATACACATTGACCGTTGAACCAGATTCATTCATACCTCGCAACAGAAGCCGCGCATCATCTGTTACTGCACCATCAGATAAGCTGCCAGTAACGGGACCAAAATCGTCAGTCGGGGCAGGAATATTGACGTTATAGCTGATAGTGGCATAACCATCGCCAGATCGATTACCTGAGCTAACGCTACCCGCAGTCACCCCGCCGATGTAGCTCGAACCGCCACCACCGCCAGTACCGTTTGCATTCTCGCCACTGGCACCGGCACCGCCGCCATACCACCCTCCACCACCACCGCCACCGGAGTGTTGACTAGCTTTTGCTGAGGTTGCGCCTAAGCCGAACCCAGCGGCAATGGCGGTTGAGTAGAATGAGTTACTAGTGCCATTACCCACCCCCTGAACTCCACCGCTCACCTGTGTGCCACCCGTCGCGTAGTTGTAGGCTTGAGATCGGGTGTCATTCTGATTTGCCGTGTTGGTATTAGCCGCAGAACTAGTGTATCCCATTGATTGGTTATAACCGGCCCCCCCCGCGGTTAGACCACCACCGACGCCGCCAGCGCTGCCACCCCGATAGTTTGACCAAGAATAGGTAACGGTACCCCATGCACCACCACCACCACCACCAACCACAAGCACATCTGCTTGGTTGTTGCTAAATGATCTGAGCTCCCCTGCGGTGAGTGTGACGGAGGTGGCACCACCACCCCCACCACCACCCCCATAGCTGTTTGTCCCAGCACTACCGCCACCGCCATTGTAACCACCCTGGGTTGAAGTCTGTGTGCCGGTGTAATCCTGACCGCTACCACCAACCGCAATGTAGAGCGTCTGACCGGGGGTGACTGCAGCGGTACCACTAGCATAACCGCCGAGTCCGCCCGGTGCGGTGCTGATCGAAACACCTGTGTTTGTCACATGATTGCTATTCATTGCCGCACTACCACCCTCTGCACCCCAAACCCGCAGCTGTGCTGAGGTTACCCCAACCGGAACCACCCAAGATTGAACTGTGCCGGTGTAGGAAAAGCTATCAGTACCGCTTTCCACAATACCTAAGTAAGCGGTTGGTGCAGTGGTATCGACTTTATAGAGCGAGTTGGCAGACACGGCCGCATGCGAAGTATCGGCGGCTTGCCCAAAGCTATTATTCAACGCTCCGCCATTCAACGACAGCGCATTCGCACCAATGGCGATACCATCGCTATCGCTCTCTCCCGCCACCACCGTGTAGTTAAACAGCAGCCGCGTCGCGGTACTATTGACCGCATCATAGGTGGCATAGCGTGTTATGCCACCGACATCAATCGCTAGGGTCGGCGCACCGGTCACCGTTACGGCATAGCTCATATCGACCGCAAAGGTCACCACATCCTGGGCATTAAGATAGTTGTTCTGAATGCCGGTGGCGCTAACAATCGAGAGCGCTGTTACCTCCGGCGTGATGTTAACGACGACACTACCCAGATCGGCACTCACCGCTGCACTAGCAAACCCGTTCGCATCATAGATCGAACCGCTATAGGCAGTTATACCCAGATCAGCCGATAGCTGATCAGAGGTACTCACCGTATAGGAGAACTGCAAGGTGTTACCATTCGTGCTGATATAACTTGCAGATGCACCATTGGATAGCTGTAGCGTCGGTGTGTTACTGACACTCATCGCCTGATCCCAAGTGACATCAATGGTTAGTGTGTCACCGGCATCATAACGACCATCGGTCGCTGTTATGCTAACCACGGTTGGTATCGGATAGTTGAGATTAACGCCATTGAGACTACCGGTTACCTCGGCAACCGCAACACCGGCACTATCCGTTAGCACGCCTTGATAGTCGGTGACACTCAGATTGGCATTTGATTGATCGCTATCGGTGACCACCCGCACAAAGGTGAGTGACTCACTGCCACTACCGGCAAGATAGTCGGCACGCCCACCACTCGATAGACCGAGGGAGGCCGCCCCGGTGACCGTGACCGGCTCCTCCCATGTGGCGATAAAGAGCACCGCGTCATCGGTAGTATAGTTTCCCCCAACCGCACTCACTGAGACCAGATCGTTAATCGGTGTAATGGTGATATTAAAGGGTGCCGAGACACGACCTTGCGCGGTATCCTCAACCGTGTAACTGAACGTATCGACGAGCTCCTCGCCACTACTCATCTGCTGTACCGCTGCATTGGCGTTGTTGAGCTGATAGCTATAGCTGCCATCCGCTTGTAGCGTCAGCACGCCATAACTGCCACTCACCGCAGCGCCGATCCCAACTCCCCCTGAGGGGGTTAAGCCGCTGCCGGCAGCAACCCCGACCAGTGTCAATGTATCGCCATCGGCATCACTATCCGCAGCGGTCAGCAGATCGCCGGTGATCGGATTAACCGTATCCTCCTGTACTGTTGCACTGTAGCTAGCGAGCTGCGGGAGGCGGTTAAGATCGATTGTAATCGTCGCGGTAGCGGTGAGTGCGCCCCCTTCGCCCTGATCCTGCCCACCGCCATCAACACCGCCACCTGTCGTATTGTTATTCCCATCACTCAACTGCAGTGCTAGGGTGACACTATCATCACCGAGCTGGCTATTAGCGGGCGTCGTGTTGGCATAGGTGAGCGACTGCAGCACGCTATTGAGTTGGGCGGTGGTGACGCCACTTGCGAAGGTGAGGGTAAAGGTACCCCCACTGCTGCTGTAGCTACCTATCGTGCTACCACTCCACTGTGCAACACCCCCATTGAGGGTGAGGTTGCCGCTCGCGCCGATCAGATCCGCACTATCGGCCCCACCCTGCCGCGCGATCGTCAAGGTGGCACCCTGCCAGTCGCCACTGCCGCTATTGCCCACCATCAGTTCGGCATCACTAGCGCTCAGATCGCTATCAATTACCACCGCGCTACCGGCTTGGGTGTAGCTCAGCGCACTGCCACCGACATTAGAAAACTGCGGTACATCGTTACTAGCGGTGACATCAATAGTGAAGGTTTGACTCATCAGCGCGTCGCTACCACCATACTCGAACAGCGCGGCGCTACTGACTCCATTATCACCATCATCATCATCCCATAGACCGATTCGGCTGCTATTACCGGCGTCATAGATCATCACCGCATGATCTTGGCCGTCCACATCATTCGGTTCACCCGCCTCCCAATTGCTGTAACAGAGGCACATCCCCATCTCCGGTCCACTCATCCAGCGAAAGTTGCCCTCAATCTGCTCATCGCTAGCTGCGATATAACTCCTCTCATTGATTAGACTACTCAGATGGTTGTTCTCATCAGCACTTGTAATCGTTGCCAGATAACCTGTTTCACCCAACAGTGAGGTTGCAGCAGCGGTCGCAATAGCTGTATCAAAAGTGAAGTTGCTATCAATATTGTAGTAACGATAGTAGTGACCGGTTGATGCAAGGTAGGCGTAATCAATCCCGGCAGCAGTATAGTGGTGATTACCTAACGTGACGGTTAATGATCGACCATTATCTCCCTCTCCCAATGCCAGCAACTCTACCCCCTCCAGTAGCGCTTCATAATCAGCGGTCGCGCCACTGCCACTGAGTGTCATCGTGGTGTCGCTATTACTGTAGGTAACACTAATCCCATTGTAGCTACTGCCACTACTGATCACAGCACCATTGACAGAGAGTCGTAGTGCATCACCACTGAGGGCGCCATTGAGCGTCAGGGTGAGCCCACTCAGTTGGGTGATGGCGCTATCGATAGCGCTATTAGCGCCATTAAATAGCGACTGCCAGTCGCTACTATCGGCCACATCACGGTATGTAACCGCTGCGGCTGCAAGTTGTAACGGGTGGTTTGGTGCAGTGGTTTGAATCGTGATATTGACTACTTGCTCACTCCCATCGGCGGCAACCGCCGTGAAGCTATCGGTGACCACGCCACCCTGCCCAATCTCCGCTAAGGTGGGCTCACTACTGGTGAGTTGGTAGTACCACTCACCACTTGCGCTCACGGTATAGGTGCCATACCCCTTATCTGATGGCGTCGCACTGCCGACCACTTGCCAGCTATCATTAGTGCCATCGACATCGGTGTGGTTGAGGTTGCCATTTATCCCCGAGACCGCCCCCTCAAGGGTACGCGCAGGTTGCCAGGTATCGCGTGTACTGGTCGCTTGATAATTGACCACCGTGTCGAGACGCTGCCAACTCGACTGATCGTTCGATCCCTTCAGATACCAACTGCTTGGATCGCGACCTTCAACCGTGTTTGCCGTCTGCCACTGATACTGATCGATGACAATCGCGGCACCGAGATCGACCAGCACCTCGGCATCATAGCCAGCCCCGACTGTTTTTAGGTTTTCATCGACCCATTTATTCTGACCAGTGAGTCCATCAAAGAGCATATCAACGGTACGACTGTAGGTAACACCACCGGTCGTATAGGGTGGACTCGATCCACCTGGGCTACTAGAGGCAACAGGCGCGACTACTTCACCATCGCTAAGAAACTGCAACTCAGCCACCTGCACCCAGGTGTAATTATCCCAACCTTTAGTGTCAGTAATAACCCAATGGTAGTAGCGGTAGGGCTGCTGACCGAGCGTTAAAGTCACATTCACCGGATCGCCATTAGCCACCACCACCGCATCGTTGCTACCGCTGATTGTGACGCTCACCGTATCGCTTCCAGTTGCGCCCTGTGCGTCGGTTGCGTTAATCGTGTAGTCCAGAGTTAGGCTCTCACCAGCGGCGAGGTAGTCGAACGACTGACCAAGATTCGCCCCATTGAAACCGTCGCTATTAAACGACCAAGTGAGTTGATCGCCGCTCTCGGTGAGATTGAGCATCGCTAGCAGATCACTGTTACTAGCGCTCAGTCCGGCGGTTGTACCGGAAGCGGTAACGGCAGTAACACTATAGCTACTGATCGAATCTCCCCGATCGACCGCGCTGAGCGTCAGCGAAGCACTACCGCTGAGGGTGCTATCGGTTTCTGTCAGAGTGAGGGTGTCACTATTGGATCCAGTAACACTAAATTGCGGCGCGTCGTTACTCCCCTGTAGCTGGATCACGAGGGTGTCACTGACACGACCCCCATCACCATCATCAACGCTAATCTGATAGCGCAGATCAACCCAGTCACCCGCCGCGAGAAAATCGATGTCACTCTCGTTGAGGGTATACCCCCAAGTGACGTTGCCGCTGTTGCTATTGCCACCAGCCGGAGTGAGTGTAAGCGCCGAAGTGAGTGTGCTCTGCTGCGCTGCGGTGAGCGTAATCGCCTGCTGTTGAGAATCGGTAGCGGTTAGGGTGAGTAGCGTTGCGCTAACGGTAGGACGGGCGTAGCTGTCGGCATCGCTGAAGGTGATTGTTGCGCTACGCGTGAGGTCGCCGCTCCCTTCGACGATGTGATCGATCACTTGATACTGATTAAGAGCAGTGATCTCCTGTGCCGTCAACACCCGATCCCATACCGCCACCTCATCGATCAACCCTTCAAAGTTTTGACCGGTGTGATCGCGATGAGCGCCGATGACCAACCCCTGATCGATCGCATCGGGATCGATAGCGGGGCCACCAGGTACACTCATTGAGCCTGCGACAATACCATTTAGATAGGCGGTTGCGGTCGTGTTGGTGTGATCATAGGTAACTAGAATATGGTACCACTGGCCCGCATTACCGCCGCGATCAACCGCCGTGCTGTTATCGATATCACTGAGATTAAAAAAGACGTCACCACTACTCACACTGGTGATATAGACCTGTCCAATTGGCGTAGTGCCATCGAGCAGTAGACTGTAGGAGATGGGGTGTGGTGAGGTATTCGTTTCCAGTACAAAGTAGCGGTTAGCGCCGGTGATCGCCTCATCTAACCGATACCACGCTGAGTAGGTGTAGCTCTGACTACTGCTACTGATCAGCGAACTCTCCGTCTCCAACCACTCGCTGCTACTGCGATCAAATGCGACAGCGCCAGGACCAAACGGCTGATCGCTATTGACGATCTGCGGCACACTGTTACTGCTGAGAGTCAGATCATGATCACTGACACTATCACTAAAGTCGCTATCAAACGACCAATTCGCCAGCAGCGCATCGGCACCGATCGCCGCTTGGGTGAGCGTCATGGTTGGTAGCTGATTGCTCTCATTTGCACCATTGAGGGTGAGGATAAGTAGCTGGCTATCGCTGCTACCGTAGTGATCGGTGACGGTTAGCTGCTGGATCACCGTTACCACATCACCGGCTTGGAGGAAGTCGATGTCGCTGCCGGTGAGATCGTAGCGCCAAGTGGCGCTGCCGCTGTTGCTATTGCCAGAGGCAATGGTGAAGCTAAAGGCATCGCTGATGATCTGCTGCTGCGCTGCTGATAGCGTGAGCGGAGCACCATTTCGCTCCGCGGTGAGCGTATCTAACAGTGTGCTGATCGTGGGGCGCTGATAGCTATCGGCATCGCTAAATTGCACGCTACCGGTGACACTGAGCGGGCCATCCGCTTCCGTCAGCGTGGCGGTAAAAGAGCTGCTGTTTTGATCCCAAATCACCGGATTGTTGATCAACACTTGGTTGCTGATGGTGCCGCTGGTGTCACTCCCGCCATTCGCGCTACCGCCACTATCTTGTAGCTGTAGGGTGAGGTTGCGGGTCGCACCGGTGAGGGTGGCGGTACCGCTATGTTGATAGGCGATCGCATCAATCAGCGCGGCGGTATCGGTGCGACTTAAACCACCATTGGCGAGCGTTAGTGTTAGCGTTGCATTCTGGTTACTCAGTGCCACTTGATAGGCGTGGCCGCTGCTGCTGCTGCCGCTATTACCGTTACTTAGTGCGATGGTCGTACCATCAATCACAACCGCTTCGCTCGCACCATCGGCAACGCGATCAATTGTGATGTTTACCACACTGATGCGATCGTTGGTTTCGATGGTATCGACGCTGCTGCCGCTAAATAGCGTCACCGCACTACCTGTGGCGAGGGCAATGGGGGTCGGTGTGATAGCGCTGCTACTTAAGGTCGGCGCATCGTTGATTGGGGTGATGGTGAGGTTGAGTGTTGCACTCCCACTCGGGATCCCGCCATTGCTGCTGCCATCCCCATCATCGAGGCTGATTGTGAGTGTACGGCTACCGCCGGTGGCGGCTGGATCATCGCCGACATGGTGGTAGGCGACCCGCTCTATCAGTGCGGCGACGGCGGCAGTTGTGGCGCTGCTGCCACTGAGTTGCACCGTCAGTGGCGCACCGTTACTGCCGTTGTCTGTGGCGTCGATGGTGCCAATCAGGGTGCCGCCGTAGCTGACGCTGCTACCGCTGATACCAATCTGACCACTACCGCTCCCTTCGTTAACTAGGGTGAGTTGATCGCCAGCGGCAACGTTAGCGCTAATCGTGATAGTGAGAGTGCCGCCATCGAAGTTGGCGCTGTCGAGATCGGCAATCGTGACACTGCTATCGAGGATGAGCGCGGCGCTATGCTCTAGATAGCTGGGTGTTGCGTCAATACCACTGAGTTGTGGGGCGTCGTTAACTGGTGTGACGGTGAGCGCGGTGCTGGTTGTGGTGCTGTTGAGTACACCATCACTCGTCTGCCAACTGATGGTGCGCTCTCCACTCGTGCTGTTGTCACCGGTAGGATTTTCGCTGCTGTTGCTAAAGCTGACGCTACGTAGCACCTGTTGGTAGTTTGCAGCGGTATCGCTACCAGTGAGCGTGAGGGTGCCGTTGCTATAGCTTGCGACGATCTGGGTGCCGGTGGTGGTGGCGGTGAGTTGATCGGCGACATCGTAACCACTACTGATGATGACACTGGCGTTAGTTAGTAGCGTCGCATGATCAGCATCGACCACGGTGAGTTGGGCGTCGATTGGTTGGGGCTGCCCCTCTAGGTAGGTGGCGGTGGCGGTGACGTTTAGTTCGGGTGCATCGTTGGTGCCGGTGATGGTGATGGTGACCGTTTCGCTATCGGTCAGCGGTGTTGCATCATCATCAGTGGCGGTGATGGTGTAGGTGAGGATCAGCGTCTCGCCGGTGGCTAGATAGTCGAATGTTTCGCTACCGCTGTTAAAACTCCAGGTGAGGGTGGCACGGTTGGCGCTACCGTTAACGGTGGTAGCGGGCGTTAGGGCGAGCATTGCCAGTAGCTCGGCATCGGTTGGAGCAGCGGCGTCGCTGCGGTTGGAACTGCCGCTTACTACTAAGGTGTGGCTGGCGCTCACTACATCGCTGGTATCAACATCGCTAAAGGTGAGGGTGCCGCTGCCGCTGAGCGCTGTATCGGTCTCGGTTATGGCAAGGGTGTTGCTGTCGCTGTTGGCGTTATCGACCGTAATTATCGGCGCATCGTTACTGCCGGTGATGGTGACGGTGACCGTTTCGCTATCGGTCAGCAGTGTTGCATCGTCGTCAGTCGCGGTAACGGTATAGGTGAGGATTAGCGTCTCGCCGGTGGCCAGATAATTAAACGCTTCGCTACCGCTGTTAAAGCTCCAAGTGAGCGTGGCGCGGTTGGCGCTACCGCTAACGGTAGTGGTTGGCGCTAGGGTGAGCATCGCTAGCAGCGCCGCATCACTCGGAGCAGCGGCATCGCTGCGGTTGGAGCTGCCGCTTACTACGAGGGTGTGAGTGGCGCTGACCACATCGCTGGTATCGACATCGCTAAAGGTGAGGGTGCCGCTGCCGCTGAGCGCGGCGTCGGTTTCAGTTAGCGCAAGGGTGTTGCTATCGCTATTGGCACTCTCGACGGTTACCACCGGCGCATCGTTACTGCCGGTGATAGTCACTGTCACTGTTTCACTACCGGTCAGCGGTGTTGCATCATCATCAGTGGCGGTAACGGTATAGGTGAGGATCAGCGTCTCGCCGGTGGCCAGATAGTCAAACGCTTCGCTACCGCTGTTAAAACTCCAGTTGAGCGTGGCGCGGTTAGCGCTACCACTAACGGTAGTAATTGGAGCCAACGTGAGCATCGCCAGTAGCGCCGCATCGGTCGGAGCAGCGGCGTCGCTGCGGTTGGAACTGCCGCTTACTACTAAGGTGTGACTGGCGCTCACTACATCACTGGTATCAACATCGCTAAAGGTGAGCGTACCAC
>JGI11705J14877_10000453_pt1 | contig 25724 bp, 31 predicted proteins | sample Etolaghawater15m_FD_14877 | JGI IMG/M metagenome (IMG submission 14877)
ATACGAGAGAGGAATAGTCTTAATTGACATCTAGTGCTGCTTCTTGATCACCAACGAATAGCTCGTGCTGCGCCCGGCACCCGGGTCTTTTTGTAACGCTCCACGACGGATGAGGTCGAGGATGTCACGATGGGCCGTGTCCTGTGAACACTTCGCTAGCTTGGCCCATTTCGATGTGCTGAGCTTGCCTTCAAAGCCATCCAACAATGCATTCAAGACTTTAATTTGTCGCTGATTCAACGCCTCTGTCGCAAAGCGCTCCCAAAAACTCGCTTTGTCGAGGACCACTCCCAACATTTGTTGCGCACCTTCAATCGCACGCCCCAAGCAGTCTAGAAACCATTCCTGCCATCGCGTTACGTCAAGGTCGCCTTTTTGCGTCCACTCTAATGTTTGGTAGTAATCGTGATGTTGCCGACGGATCTGTGCCGACATGCTGTAAAAACGCTGGTTCGTTTTCTCGGAACGCGCAAGTGCCATATCCGCAATCGCACGTGCGATACGACCATTGCCATCGTCAAATGGATGAATCGTGACAAACCATAGGTGCGCCAATCCGGCGATGAGCAAAGGATCCATCTCGCCCGGCATTTCAAACCAGCGGAGAAACTTTGCCATTTCATCGGGGAGACGGTCCGCAGGCGGCGCTTCATAGTGGACTTTTTCCCGGCCTAGCGGCCCAGACACCACTTGCATCGGCCCCGCATGATCTTCACGCCAACCTCCAACCTTGATTGACGTCATTCCACTGCGTCCGGTTGGAAACAGAGCCGCATGCCAGGCAAACAAACGTGCTTCGGTCAATGGCTCGTGATAATGCGTGGTTGCGTCCAACATCATCTCGACCACTCCCTCGACGTGACGATCCGCGGGAAGCAGTCCGCCGACATCCACTCCAAGCCGACGTGCAAGCGAGGACCGGACCTGTGCGCGATCCAACACTTCGCCCTCAATTTCACTCGACTTCACCACATCTTCGGTGAGCACACGAAGATGCGCTTGGTTCCGCAATTCAAAACCGAGCGCCTCCATTTTTCCAAGGAGTCGGCCTTGCTCACGGGAAACCTCAGCGAGCGGCTTGCTGAGCTTAGTTTCGTCCCAGAAAAACGCGGGCCATTCCGGCTTTTGCCACAGATACATCGCTTAATCTCCGCGGAATTTGCGGAGATTATGGCCCCGATTCTCCGCACAAACAAGGATAATCTCCGCAGGATTTGCGGAGATTAGGGCGATTATTCTCCGCAAACCTACGGATCGTCTGTGGAGATTAGTGCTGCTTTTTGGTGAAGCTGAAGGCGTTGTTCAGTGTTCCAGCGAGGATGTCCATGCCACGCATCATCATCTTTTCTGTGTCTGCGTCTAAGCCCTCTTCAGAAGGCGCACTGAGCGCGGACATGTCCAATTCACCGTGTAGCTTTTCATGATGGGCGACCATCATGGCGAGCATCTGTGCTGCTTCTTGGAGGATTTCTTTGTCGGCGAGTTGCAGCAGCTGATCAACAGCAGCGATGGAAGAAACTAAATCTTTAGAGGCCATAGTGTGCTCGCAGTGACTTAATCAAGGGTCTCGGGCATCGCCTCGAGAATCTCAATTTCGCGCATGATGTAATAGTTGTCGAAGTAGTCGTTTTCATCGAGAAATTCGATGTGGTCGGCGTGATCTACCTTGGAACGCACCAAGGTTTTCCCCTCCGCTTTAGAACGCGTCATGAGGTAGTTCTGCGCTAATTCTTTGGTGAGGAAATACCGCTCACCGCCGTTGTAGATCGTGATCCAGGCTTTCATGTTTCGTCCTTGTCGTCTTTCGAAAGATCGAGCCCGAGCATTTCCGCTGCGTTGTCTTCGGACATTTTTTCCACATCGCGCAGCTTACGGTCCATTGCACGCAAACGCCGCGATCCGGTGTCTTCGATGGTTTTGCTCGCTTCATTTAGTTTCTTGTGCACTTTAGTCAGTACATCTTCAAACTTGCTGAATTCGGTCTTCACCGCAGAAAGTACTTTCCAAACTTCGCTAGAACGCTGTTCAATCGCCAGCGTGCGGAAGCCCATGCGCAGGCTATTGAGCATGGCAGAGAGCGTGGTTGGGCCGGTGATGTTGACGCGATAACGCTGCTGCAGCTCTTCCATCAATCCCGGCGTGCGCGCAACTTCGGCAAACAAGCCTTCGATCGGTAAGAACAAGATGCCGAAGTCGGTGGTGTGCGGCGGCGAGAGGTATTTCTTGGAAATGTCTTCGGCCATGCTGCGCACACCGCGAATGAGTTGTTTGTGCGCTTTCTCAACCTCGTCCTGATTGCCTTGCTCGGCTGCATCGACTAAGCGGTGGTAATCCTCCATCGGGAACTTGGCATCAATCGGCAGATAGACCGTACTGTCTTGCGCATCGCGCCCGGGTAGCTTGATGGCAAACTCGACAACGGCATCCGAGCCCGGCACGGGTTTGGCATTCTTTTCGTACTGGTCCGGCGTGAGCATCTGCTCCAGGATGTCACCGAGCTGATACTCGCCCCAGGTGCCCCGTGTCTTCACATTGGTGAGTACGCGCTTGAGGTCGCCCACACCGCTCGCAAGCTGCTGCATATCGCCGAGGCCTTTGTGCACCGCCTCCAAGCGCTCGCTGACAACTTAAACGACTCACCCAAACGCTTCTCCAGCGTGCTTTGCAGTTTCTCGTCGACCGTGGCACGCATCTGCTCGAGCTTCTTCTCGTTGCCCTCTTGCAGCTGGCGTAACTTTTCTTCCAAGGTTTTGCGCAACGACTCGAAACGCTCTTCTTGCTTTTGCAGCGCTTCAGCGTTGGATTGGGTCAGGGTTTGATTGGTTTTGAGAATGGCATCCAACATCGCTTGTTGGGTTTTGCCAATTTCTTCGCGCAAGGAACGCGCCGCAATCTCATGCTCGCTGCGGGCAAGACGCAGTTCATCGCGCACTTGCTGCGCAACCTGCGCGCTTGCATCGGTATCGGTTCGGGTACGGGTAGTCAGGCGGATCACCAACCCCAAGGTCAGGATCGCCACAATCAGGCCGAGTCCGGCCAGCCATTCAGGATTCATTCAATTCTCCGGCAGCCGAGCCCGCTGCCGGACGGCGTTTAGCCGACAGCAGACTCCGTGGACTCGGGATGATAGTCGCTTGCGCGCTCGATGTTGGCGGCGAGTTCGTCGTCGGTCGGGCGCAGCTCTTCGACACAAAACATGAGATGACCATTCGGCAGCACGCGGTAGGTGCGCAGGGTCGGAAAACGGGGGTGTAGTGCGTGGGCCATGTCTTTGGTCGTTCTCTGGCGATCCATGCCAGACTCCTTAAAAAGTGGGTACTGCTGTCGCTTCTTTTTACCGATTTCATTCCGCTGAAACGGGTATCCGAGCGATCGTTTTGTCTCAAGACGGTGCGCACCATACCATGCTTTTGTGAAAGATTTATAACAATGCACAACACCTGAAAACTTTGGAATATAAGCGCTTTCCGGCCTTCTGTTATGCCGAATCAGCAATCAAGGAGTTGCGTCAGATTGACCACAAATCTAACGCATGAACGCGACAAGAGCCGTCGCGAAGGAAGGGGAAATCAGGCCGACAAAACCACCGAAAGGGTGGCTGCCGACCTGATCATGCAAGGCTATTTCGCCTCGGGTGTGCTCTGCGGAATCAGCTTGCTCGCGGCATTGCCGATGTCTTCGATCACAGAGGTTTCAGCACCGGGGCCACGCGGACCGAACGGGTCATCAAACAGGTTTTGATCCTTGCCGATGTTGATCCCCAACCAGCCGCCAAGAACGACGCCGATTACTAAGCCAAGCAGGAATTTGATCATGGAGGTTCCTCTGTGAGGGTGAGCCCGTGGTTTCTCCTTCTGGAGTGATGCCTCTTTGCGCATCTGCCCGCGACTGTAGCATTGTTTCTGGGTGGTTTTGCACCGTCCGTGTGCAAGCGCGCATGATTTCCACAGAAATCGTAGCCAGCGCCGCTGCATCGCCTAAAATCCCGTCATGCAAAACGACTATCGACCTCCTGCCGGCCTCCTCGCCGGTCGTAACATTCTCATCACCGGCGCCGGCGACGGCATTGGCGCCGCCTTAGCGAAGGCCTGTGCCGCGGCAGGCGCCACGGTCATCCTGCTCGGCCGAACCGAACGTAAGTTAATCGCGATCAACGATTCGATCGTGGACGCCGGTCATCCACAACCCTGGATCTTCCCAATGGATTTGGCCAAGGCCACAGCGGAAGACATTGAAGACTTCGCGGCCGGCCTCGGCGCACAAATCCCTGCCCTCCACGGCATCGTGCACAACGCCGCGATCTTGGGCGCGATGAGCCCGATCGATCACTATCCGACCAAGAAGTGGGATGAGGTGTTGCAGGTGAACATCACCGCCGCGTTCCAACTCACGCGCGCGCTGTTACCGCTGGTGCGCCGCGCGGAGCCGGGCAGCACATCCATTGTGTTTACCAGCTCGGGCGTCGGTCAGCGCGGCCATGCTTACTGGGGCGCCTATTCCGTGTCGAAGTTTGCTGTGGAAGGGTTTGCACAGGTGTTGTCGGAAGAGCTCGAACACGATCGAATTCGGGTCAATGTGGTGGATCCGGGTATCGTGCGCACCAACATGCGTGCACATGCCTACCCGGCCGAAGACCCGAACCAATGGCCGGCACCAGAAGAGATCACTGACGCCTACCTTTATCTCCTCGGCCACGACAGTGCCCATGTGCATGGCGAACGCCTACATGTGTGGACGCGCAGCTGATTCCAACACTTCACGCCTGCACGTACTCAAGCATTCGAGGAACCCAAATGAACGCTGACGAATTTTCCCGCCTGTCTGTGGCGATTCTTGTGCCCATCGCGTTTCTTGGCGTCGGCTACATCTTGCACAGCATGTTTAAGGGTATGGACAAGAAGGTGTTGGCGGCGATTTGGTTTGTCACCATCGCTTCGAGCGTGGCCTTTGGCGCATTGCTCTACACCGGCTTATAACTGCAACGCCCTTATCGTCGTCATCGCGAGGCACTGAAAGTGCCGTGGCGATCCACAAGCACATTTGGATTTCCGCATCGCGATGCTCCTCGCAATGACGCAGTTCCTTCAAAGACGCTGACAGCACTCCTTCTGGATCGCACACGATCCACAGTCTGGATTGCGTTTGGTACATGCCACCTTGGCATGCCGCACGATCTGCGCATGCAATTCGTTAAAGGTTTTCACCCGCGTTGGTGTTTCCAGCGCCGCGAAGGCTTCTTCCACCCAGCCACGCACGGTTTCGTAGTCTTGCGGCGGTGGCGCTTTTAGATAGCGCTGCAACAAGCGATGGGTATAGGCATCGACCACAAAGACGGGCCGCTCAAACGCATACAACATCATGTCATCCGCCGTTTCCGGACCGATGCCATGCACAGCCAACAATGCTTCGCGCAAGGCCTGCGTTTCAATCTGATCAAAGGCAGTAAAGCCACCGTGCTCGAGAAACCAAGCACAAAACCCATGAATACGCGCGGCCTTTTGATTGAAATAGCCGGCGGGCCGAATCGCTTGTGCGAGTGCTTCACGCGACAGCGCAAGGATGGGTTCGGGTTCGAGGGCAATGACTTGACGCAATTGATCCAACGCTTTTTCAACATGGGTCCACGCCGTGTTCTGGGTCAGGATGGCGCCCAGTAAAACTTCGAAGCGGGTCTCTGCCGGCCACCACTGTTGTGGGCCGTACGCCGCATTCAGTTCAGCGGCGAGTTGTTGAATCCGCGCACATTGCGCACGCGTCGGCATCACTCAACTCAGCGTGGACTGGGCCGCCGGTTGCGGCGCAACAGGCCATTACTGCGTGTGCGTGGCGTCTTATGCGTCACTTCGCCCGGCACACGAATGGGCTTACCGGTACGCGGATCGCGCTCACGGGTTTTGCGTGAGATCGGTTGTTGTGGGGTGTAGTCGACCCATTCGAACAAGGTCTTCAACTCTTCGCCCTCAACTTCACGCCACTTACTCGGCCCGAGGCGATCAAGAAACACCGGCCCATAGCGCACGCGCATTAAGCGGGTGACCTGCAAACCAACCGCTTCCCACAAGCGTCGGACTTCGCGATTGCGACCTTCTAAAAGCGTGACGTGATACCACTGGTTATGACCTTCGCCTTCGCCCGATCTGCTGATATCCGAGAACTGAGCCGGGCCGTCTTCGAGCTCCACACCATCGCGCAATTGCTGCAACTGCTCATCCGTTGCTCGGCCCAACACACGCACCGCGTATTCACGGTCAACATCATGGCTTGGGTGCATCAAACGATGCGCAAGCTCACCATCGGTGGTAAAAACCAACAAACCCGAGGTGTTGATATCCAAACGACCGATACTGATCCAACGGCCGCGACGCAGCTTCGGCAACTGATCAAACGCACTCTTACGTCCTTCTGGATCTTTACGCGTAGTGATCTCGCCAACGGGCTTGTGATACGCAATCACACGCAAAGGCACAGATTCGGTATCGCCTTCAAATACACCATGAACGCGCCGACCATCGAGACGAATCTCGTCGGTGGGCAACACATGCTGGCCGAGATGCGCAGGCGCACGGTTGACCTGAATACGGCCGGCTTCGATCCAGCTTTCCAGCTGACGACGCGAAGCAATGCCGGCGCGCGACAACACGCGCTGAATACGCTCGCCAGGAATTGGCGCCGCAGGGGTTTCGGTTTCCATCAAGGATGCGCTCTATTGCGTGGTTAGTTTTGTGCAGAGGCAGGGTTTGGATCGACTTCGGCTTCAGCTTCAGCATCCTCTTCCGAACCGGGCATCGGCTTCAGATCAATGTTGACGTTGCGGACGGTTTCCATCAGCGCTTCGATTTCTACATCAAGCGCTTCTTCATCCACTACGCCTTCATCCTCTTCGCCTTCGGCGAGACCTGCCCAGGCCGCCGGGATCGTGCCTTCTGCAGCACCCTCTTCCGCCCCTTCTTCCGCGTCAGCGTCTGCATTGGTCTCAGCCGTATTCGCCATGCGTTCGGGGTGAATCGGGGTGACGGTCGCGGGTTCTTGCGGCGCTTCTTCTGGGAACATGTCGCGCAGCTCCATCAGCGTCGGCAGCTGATCGAGACTCTTCAGGTTGAAGTAATCGAGGAATTGTTTGGTTGTACCCAACAACTCCGGACGCCCGGGTACTTCTTTGTGCCCAAGGCTGCGAATCCATTCGCGCTCTTGCAGGGTTTTGAGGATGCTGCTGCTCACCGTCACGCCACGGATCTCTTCGATCTCGCCACGCGTGATGGGCTGACGATAGGCAATCAAGGCCAGTGTTTCGAGCAGGGCACGCGAGTAACGCGTGGGTTTTTCTTCCCATAAACGCGCGACGTGGTTGGCGACCGAGCTCGCAACTTGCGCACGCCAACCGCTGGCCACTTCAAGCAGTTCAATGCCCATTCCCTGCCAACGCTCGGCAATCGTTTCCAAAGCCTCACGGAACTCGGTTTTTTCCGGACGCGCAGTGTCGATAAACATCACACCCATTTGCTCGATGCTGAGCGGACGCCCCCAGGCCAGCAATGCGCCTTCAAGGATCGCTTGTAGTTTTTCTGGACTTGGCTTGACGAGGTCCGCCGCCGCAACCCCCTCTTCAAACGCACCGCCCTCCTCATCGCTCGTCTCTTTACCGGCGTCTTCGGCCGCGATACGCGCCTCAACCCGCTCTTCTGCGGCGTCGATCAATTCTTCGGTTTCGCGCAGATGCTCGTCGCGCTCTTCTGCGCTCAGCGGTACGTCTTGATTGTGTTCGCTGCTCATGCCGCTTCCTCATCCTTGTCGTTTGCGTCGTTTGCATCGCGATCATCAAAATCTGTCGCGAATTCTTCGATTTCAAATGCAGGCTCTTCCATGCCTTCAAACTTGGCCTGCGCAGCACGCACATAGATTGGTGCAAAGGCCTCCGGCTGGACCACTTCGAGCATGCGCTCTTTGACTAACTCCAATACGGCAAGCAGGCTCACCACCACACCTGCGCGCCCTTCTTCCAGCGTGAACAAGGACTGGAAGTCGAGGTATTCCGTCGCGTTGCGAACACGCTCAAGCAACAGCCCCATGCGCTCGCGGACAGAAAGAGGCTCTTGTTGAATGTGATGGCTACTGAACAACTCAGCGCGACTCATCACTTCACTAAAGGCAAACAACAGCTCTTGCAGATCAAGTTCGGGCGGTGCCGCCGCATTGCGTTCCGGCGGACGGACTTGTGCCTGCCAAGTGTCGCGCTCCATGCGCGGAATGACATTGAGGTCTTCCGCCGCTTGTTTGAAACGCTCGTACTCTTGCAAGCGACGCACCAACTCGGCACGCGGATCGTCTTCATCGTCGCTTTCTTCATGGCGCGGCAACAGCATGCGCGATTTGATTTCCGCCAACAGCGCTGCCATGACCAAGTATTCACCAGCCAGCTCAATATCAATGGCCCGCATCACATCAACATACTGCATGTACTGCTCGGTGATGTGTGCAATCGGGATATCGAGGATGTTGAGGTTTTGCCGGCGAATCAAATACAGCAACAAATCGAGCGGGCCTTCGAAGGCCTCCAACACCACGCGCAAGGCATCCGGCGGGATGTACAAGTCTTGTGGCAGCTCGGTAACGGGCACTCCGCGGATCGTAGCGATCGCGACCACCTCCGCGATTTCTTCGCTGGTGACCATCACGGTTTCATCAATTTCGATTTGTGCCGCGGCCCCTTCAGCATCGATGGCTTGATCTTCGATTCCTGAGTCCTCAATCGGCTGGGACCGTTGTGCGTCTGCATTCATCTCCTCACCCTCCGTTCCAATGGCGCTCAAAATGGACCTAAGCCCATCACGTCACGCACTTCCTCCATGGTTAAACGGGCCTCTTCGCGGGCCGCTTCACAACCTTCGTGAATGATGTTGCGCACAATGTCCGGGCTCTTCTCGAACTCGCGCGCACGATCACGAATCGGCGCGAGCTCTGCTTGCACCGCTTCAATCACATGTTTCTTACAGTCGATGCAGCCAATGCCCGCCGAGCGACATTCCACATCAATCTCGCTACGCAGCTGCTCGCTGGAATAAACCTGATGGAACCCCCAGACCGGGCAACGCATCGGATCACCCGGATCGGTACGGCGCACGCGCGCCGGATCGGTCGGCATGGTGCGAATCTTCTCTTCAATCGCATCCGGCTCTTCGCGCAGGGCTAAGGTGTTGTTGTAGGACTTGGACATCTTCTGCCCATCCAAACCCGGCATCTTTGAAGCTTGCGTTAACAAGGCTTCCGGTTCCGGCAAGATCACACGACCACCACCCTCGAGGTAGCCGTAGAGACGCTCACGATCGCCAAGCGCTAAGTTTTGCTGGCTTTCTAGCAACGCGCGGGCGGTATCCAACGCATCGCGATTGCCTTGCTCTTGAAACTTGCGCCGCAGGTCGTGATACAGACGCGCATTCTTCTTGCCCATCTTCTTCGCCGACTCTTCGGCCTTTTCCTCAAAGCCCGGCTCACGGCCAAACAAATGATTAAAACGCCGCGCGACTTCACGCGTCAGCTCAACATGCGCGACCTGATCTTCGCCCACTGGCACTTGCCCGGCGCGATACATCAAGATGTCGGCGGATTGCAGCAGCGGATATCCAAGGAAGCCGTAGGTTGAGAGGTCTTTTTCTTTAAGCTTTTCTTGCTGATCTTTGTAGGTCGGCACGCGCTCAAGCCATCCGAGTGGCGTGATCATCGACAGCAAGGTATGCAGCTCGGCATGCTCCGGCACACGCGATTGCACAAAGATCGTGGAAGCGTTTGGATTGACGCCGGCGGCTAGCCAGTCGGTCACCATTTCCAACGAGCTTTTGCTGATGCCCGCAACGTTGTCGTAATGGGTGGTCAACGCATGCCAATCGGCAACGAAGTAGTAACAGTCAAACTCATGCTGCAGCTTGAGCCAATTCCGCAACACGCCGTGATAGTGGCCCAAATGCAAACGCCCGGTTGGACGCATCCCAGAAACCACACGCTGGGACTGAACCGATAAATTCAAGATCTCACTTCCTTATGACTGCTTCGTTTCACAACGTCTTCCATGACGATTGCTGCGCTACAAGCCCAACAATCGGAACAAGCCTTGGTTCATGCTTTGCAGCACCGGGCCAATCATCTGGCCCAACAAACCGGTCGCCAACAAGCCGACCAGAATGATCAAGCCATAGGGCTCAATCTGGCTCAGCTGCCAACTCATCTTCGGCGGCAAGATGCCAACCAAGACACGCCCGCCATCCAGTGGCGGAATGGGCAAAAAGTTGAACAGCATTAACAACAAATTAAACACAATGCCGGCCGCACCCATGTACAACAGCGGCAAGCCAATCAAGGGATCCGCAGCAGCAAGCATGATGCCCAGCTTGGCAACGATGCCCCAGAGCACGGCCATGATCAGGTTCGCAATCGGGCCCGCGGCAGCGACCAACGCCATGTCGCGACGTGGATGCTTCAGGTTTTCATAGGTCACCGGAACCGGACGCGCCCAACCAAAAACCATACTGCCACCGGTCATCAACAACAGCGCCAACGGCACTGCGATCGTGCCAATCGGATCAATGTGCTTAATCGGGTTGAGCGTGAGACGCCCCAGCATCTTCGCCGTGGGGTCACCGAGCTTGCCCGCCATCCATCCATGCGCGACTTCATGCACGGTAATGGCGAACAAAACCGGGAGTGTCCAAATAGCGATTTGTTGGGCGAGGCTGAATCCCTCCATGGACCGACAGTATAGCGGTTTGGGGGGTCGCCTTGGGGATTTTTCAGGGCGGATTCAATGCCCCAGAATGATTCGTAACTTATTGTTATTAATGCTGTTATCGGGCCGATCGGGTTGGGATGTCTGGATCCGCTAAAACAAGCTCTCGAGCAGCGCCAAGTCCCCGGCCCCGCGCCGAGTGATGTGCGGCTCGCCATCAACGAAGTCGATCACGGTGGTCGGCTCGAGCGGACAGGCGCCGCCGTCGATCACAAGATCAAGTGCATGCTCGAGGTCTTCGCGGATTTCCCAAGCGATGTTGCGCGGCATATCTTCACCCGGCAGCTGCAAGGTGCTGCTCAGGATTGGTTCGCCGAGTTGCGCCATGAGTGCGTGCGCGATGTTGTGATTCGGCACACGCAAGCCAATGGTCTGGCGTTTGGGGTGTTGCAGGCGCCGCGGCACTTCGCGCGTTGCTGGCAAGATGAAGGTGTAAGGGCCGGGCGTTAAGCGCTTCAATAAGCGAAATGCAGTGTTGTCGACCTTGGCATACACACCCAGCTCGGAGAGGTCGGGACACATCAATGTGAAATGGTGACTCTCGTCGACGCCGCGAATGCGACGAATCCGCTCCATCGCGCTCTTGTCGCCAATGTGGCAACCCAGCGCATAGCTCGAATCAGTTGGATAGGCGATCACACCCCCCTGCTGCAAGATGCGCACGGCCTGATCAATCAGGCGTGTTTGTGGATTATCCGGGTGGATCTCGAAATACTGGCTCATGGAAACTCGTGTAGAAGACTAGGCCGCAAGGGAGGCCGGGAGATTGCTCCAGCCTTCCCAGATCGGCGTGCAGTCTTTCGGAAGATGACCGATCTTGCCGAGCTGCGCCCATGCTGCAGGGTCATGAAAATCAGAACCCACCGATGCCTTAAGCTTTTCTTTGTGCGAAAGACGATGAATCTGCGCAACTTCATTCGGGCCATGACTGCCACTGATCACCTCAATCCCTTCACCGCCCACGGAACGAAACGCCTGAGTGAGCCGAGTGAGCTTGGCAAAGGTCATGCGATACCGACCCGGATGCGCAATCACCGCTTGACCACCGGCGGCACGAATCCAATCCACCGCATCACCGATCTGGGTCCAATCGGACTTCACCGCACCCGGTCGCCCACTCTTGAGCCAACGCTTAAAGGCATCGCCAAAATCTTTGGCATGCCCCGCTTCAACCAGATAACGTGCGGCATGAGTACGACTCAAGATCTTGCCTTGTGCGAGCTTTTGCATGCCCTCAAAAACACCCGGGATTCCGGCGCGCGCCAACTTATCCGCCATTTCGGCGGCACGACGATTGCGTCGTTCACGCAGCTGGGTCAGTCCCGCTTGCAGCATGGAGTGCGCTGGATCGACATCCAGCCCAATGATGTGAATGGTCTGCGCCTGCCAGGTGGTAGAAATTTCCACACCAGGAATAAGGCGAATACCGTGCTGATGTGCGGCCTGCTGCGCTTCAGCAATGCCATCCAAGACATCGTGATCCGTGAGCGCCAACACCTCAACACCCGCAGCCGCTGCACGTGCAACAACTTCCGCGGGCGAGAGAACACCATCGGAATAAAACGAGTGACTGTGTAAATCGATCGGAGACATGCGGACAAATGAACTCGCCTGTGTAGAATCAGTGCATTCTATGCCTTGCGCATCCGATTCACAGCTTTAATTGACGACTCTATCTCTCGCTCGCATGAAATTTCTTTACGACCTCTTTCCAATCCTGCTGTTCTTCATTGCCTACAAAGCGGGGGACATTTTTATTGCCACTGGTGTCGCAATCGCTGCATCGTTTGTGCAGGTCGGCTGGAGCTGGTTGCGTCATCGCAGCGTGGAAAAGATGCATGTCATCACTCTCTTACTTTTGATTGTGTTTGGTGGGCTCACCATCGCCCTACGCGACCCCGTATTTGTGATGTGGAAAGTCACGCTCGTGAATTGGCTATTTGCCTTGGCGTTCTTGGTTACGCTTTGGATTGGGGAAAAACCGCTGGTAGAACGCATGATGGGCGGCCAAATGGAAATGCCGCGCCCGCGCTGGCGTTTGCTCAACCATGCCTGGACTGCCTTCTTTGTTGCGGTCGGCGCACTCAACCTCTGGGTTGCAAACTTCGCGGTCGTGGCACGCAATCAACTCTTGAGCGTGACCGATCTTGATCCACAGGCTGCAATCAATGAATTGCAGTGCACAAGCTTTGGCATGAACGCTGCATTGTGTGAAGCCGCACAAGAAATGGAATCCCTATGGGTCAACTTCAAACTGTTCGGCGTACTGGGGCTGACCTTGGTCTTTGTTTTGGCGCAGGCCTTCTGGATTGCACGCCATGCCGAACATCCACAAGAATCCGAATCAACCGATCCCTAATTCACTGAACCCAAACATCATGCTCTACGCCATCATTTCTGAAGACATTCCAGAGAGCCTGGAAAAACGCAAAGTGGCGCGTCCGCGCCACCTCGCTCGCCTCGAAGAACTCACCAATCAGGGTCGACTCATTCTCGCCGGCCCGCATCCTGCGATTGATAGTCCAGACCCGGGTCCCGCAGGTTTCAGCGGTAGCCTTGTTGTCGCTGAATTTGACGACCTCGAAGCGGCACAAGCGTGGGCCGATGCCGATCCCTATGTCGAAGCGGGCATCTATGCGCAGGTAACCGTTAAGCCATTCAAGTTGGTGCTGCCATGAAGCCGGAAGAACGCATGGCAGCCATTGAAAGCGCGCTTAAGGCCACTTTCAATGATCTGACTCGCTGCGAGGTACAAGACGACTCCCACGAGCATGCCGGTCATCGTAGTCACGGCGGCATGGGACATTTCACCGTCCGCCTGACCAGCCCGGACTTTGCCGGCAAGAGCCTGATTCAGCGCCATCGCATGGTCTATGCGGCGCTCGGCGAGCTCATGCAGACCGACATACATGCGGTCAGCATCGACACCGACACACCCTAGTTCCCTCTCGGCATGGCGTTTCAAAACCCAACGCCCGCCGAACTTCAGGCCTTTCTCGCCCGCATCCACAGCATTGCTGTGTTGGGTCTTTCACCAAACCCCGCGCGTCCCAGCCATGGGGTCGCGCGCAGCCTGCAACGCTTCGGCTACCACATTGTTCCCGTGCGTCCGGCCGTTACTGAAGTCCTCGGTGAACCCGCCGTTGCTTCATTACAAGAACTGAATACACCCGTCGATTTGGTTGACGTGTTCCGCGCGCCGCAGCATGTGCCCGCAATTGTGGATGCGTGTATCGACTTGAAAATCCCTGCCCTCTGGCTGCAAGATGGCGTTATTCACGAAGAGGCCGCCCAACGCGCACAAGACGCGGGCCTCTTTGTGGTGATGGATCGTTGCATCTATCGCGACTACATGCGCTGGGCAGACGAGATCGCTGCATTGCGCACATAAAGAACCGAAGAGTTCGAACCACAACAGGAGGTGCACCATGGAGAGCGTCGAGAATACGCCGCCCCTGGTCTTTTTAGCGGTGCTTTATCTTGCACCGACGATTTATGCGTTTGCGCGTCGACTCCGCAATCGCTGGTCCGTGTTTCTTTGCAGTTTCTTGCTCGGCTGGACCGTCATCGGCTGGGCCGTCGGCTTTGTCTTCACCATCATGAATGACTGGAGTTGTCGCTTTGATCGCATCGTTCCGATCGGCGGCAAGCTCGGCGGCTACAACTGTTGTTTGTTGCCACTCCTCAACGGAAAGAAGAAAGATCTGCCGTTAAAGCGCGCTTAGAACATTTATTACAAGGTCGCCGGAGTTTTTTATTCCGGGTTCGCTCTTCGCCATCCATGGCACGCTCGACGATCGACGCCCCGGAATAAAAAACTCCGGCGACCTTTCTGTCTTATCGGGCCAGTAACTTTGCTAAGTCGGTTTCAGAAAGCACCGCCACCCCCAAGGCTTCTGCCTTCTCTAGCTTAGAGCCCGCATCCCGACCTGCGATGACCGCCGTCGTTTTCTTCGACACACTGCCCGCAACCTTCGCACCCAAGGCTTGTAACGCAGCCTTGGCTTCATCGCGTGTGAACTGCTCCATGGTTCCGGTCAGCACATAGGTGTTACCCGCGAGCGGAAGCTCTCCCGCATCCGCCTGTGGGACGAGATCCGGCCAACGCACGCCTGCTGTTCGCAGTGCAGTTATGACTTCTTGATTGTGTGGCTGGGCAAAGAAGGTATGAATGTTGTGCGCCACTACGGGCCCTACATCCTGAACCGCTTGCAGCGACTCTTCGTTTGCAGCCATTAGGTTTTCAAGGCTGCCATGGTGCATCGCTAGCTGCCGCGCCGTGGCTTCACCGACCTCCGGAATCCCCAAAGCAAATAAGAAGCGCTCCAGCGTCGTATCTTTGCTGCGCTCGAGCGCATCGAGAAGATTCTGTCCGGATTTCTCTGCCATACGCTCGAGCCGAGCGACTTGTGAGAGCTCCAACTGATATAACGCAGCGGGCGTTTTTACCCATTCCAAATCCACTAACTGCTCAACCAGCTTGTCACCCAAGCCCTCAACATCCATCGCCTTACGCGAAGCGAAGTGACGAATCGCTTCTTTGCGCTGCGCTGCACAAAACAAACCGCCACTGCAGCGCACCACCGATTTATTCGCCTCACGCAACACCTCAGATCCGCACACTGGACAGGCGTCCGGCATCTGCCAAGCTTGTGTATGGGGCGGGCGCAACTCGGTACGCACCTGCACCACTTCAGGAATCACATCCCCAGCTCGGCGGACCAAGACGGTATCGCCCACCCGCACATCTTTGCGCCGCACTTCGTCTTCGTTATGCAGGGTTGCATTGGAAACGGTCACACCACCGACCAGCACTGGTTTTAAGCGTGCGACCGGTGTCAGGGCCCCGGTACGCCCGACTTGGACTTCAATGGCCTCAATGGTTGTGGCCGCTTCTTCGGGCGGGAATTTCCACGCAATCGCCCAACGTGGCGCTCGCGTGGTACTCCCTAACTGTTGCTGAAGACGTAGAGCATCCACCTTGAATACCACACCATCAATCTCAAACGGCAGCGCACTGCGCTGCTCTTGAACTTCGGTGTGATAGCGCAAAGCAGAGGCTGCATTCGAGTCAAGCTCAATGCGCTGCAACCATTGGCTGACCGGGAGGCCCCATGAACGCAGCTGTTCAAGTCGAGCGCTATGCGTCTGCGGCAAGGCGCGCTCATCCCCACTCACGAGGTTGTAGGCATAAAAACTAAGCCGGCGCGTTGCAGTGATGCGTGGATCTAGCTGACGCAAACTTCCTGCTGCGGCATTGCGCGGATTGGCAAAGCGCTTCTCACCACGCTGTTCTTGCGCTGCATTGACGCGCTCGAAGTCGGCCTTGCGCATAAACACTTCGCCACGCACTTCCAGCGATGCCGGCCAGCCTTCGCCGAGCAAGCGCAAAGGAATGCTCTCAATGGTGCGCACATTCGTGGTGACATCCTCACCGGTACGGCCATCGCCACGCGTTGCTGCACGCGACAAAATGCCGTTCTCATAGCGCAGACTCACGGCTAAGCCATCCAACTTCGGCTCAGCAGAAATCGCCAAAACTTGGCTGGAATCCTCCATCTCAAGTCCATCGCGGACGCGACGCACAAAGTCTGTAAATTCTTCCAGACTAAAGGCGTTGTCTAAAGACTGCATTGGCGGGTCATGCGCCACTTCGGCAAACCCAGAAACCGGCGCACCACCGACACGCTGGGTGGGTGAATCCGAGGTAATGGCGTGTGGATACTGTTGCTCAAACGCCTGCAAGGCACGATAGAGGCTGTCGTACTCGGCATCCGAGACTTCCGGGTCATCGAGCACGTAATAACGATAGTTATGATGACGCAGCTGCTGCCGCAGGCTTTCAATCTGCGCGGCAATTTCTGAGGGAAGGTTTGAGGAAGATGCGCTCACCGATTGCGCGCGGAATTATCGACGCTTTTGCTCGGCGCGGCGTCGTTCCACTTCTACTTCGTGCAAAAACTCGCGCACGACATCGCGCTTTTGCTGTAACGCTTGTGCGCTCAATGGATTGCGCCGCTCATCGCGCACTTCCCCACCCAGGTCATGGGCCAAAGCCTCTGCGGCCTTGAGCATCTGATCAAAGGCCTCATCGCCCTCCATCAAAACCGGCAAACGCAAAAAGAAGGCCACACCCGGCGTCGAGAAGTCATGGGTGAGCTCAGCTTCAGCAAGCGTACCTGGCTTCACCACGTTCGCGACGGTGAACAAGGAGCCAACGCCGTCCGCATCTGGACGGTAGAACACCTGAAGATTATTCGCCTTGAGGTTATGCGCATGAAAACTACGCAATAAGTCCGGGCCTTCAAAACGATCGCCTTGCTGCGCCATCACTGTGAGCGCAATCACCATTTCCGGGCCGTCTGATGGCGTTGCCATCGCCTTTTCAAACGCCGAGGGCTTACCCGGCTTGCGCTCATCTACAGCGGTATCCGTGGACTGCGGGTCCATACTCACATCCGGCAGGTCATCCAAATCATCGAGACCGTCCAGCGCACGCATGTTGATCGAAGGCTCTACCGGTTTGCCCGCAGCCTTACCCACTGAAGCCACTGTCGGTTTTTCAGCGCGTTTACGACGCGCACGGCCACCGACCCACAGCAGGACCACAACCACCAAACCCAAACCGAGAAGACTGATCTGTAATGCTTCCATATCAGGCCGCCGCCATATCTGCTGCCGCATCCACATCCACTGCGACGAGGCGCGAGACGCCCGGCTCATGCATGGTCACACCACTGAGGTGCTGCGCAATTTCCATGGTGGGTTTGCGGTGGGTAATAAAGATGAACTGAACACGTTGTGACATTTCATTCACCAGTTTACAGAAACGCCCAATGTTAGCGTCATCCAGTGGCGCATCCACTTCGTCAAGCATACAGAACGGCGCCGGGTTCAATTCGAAAATCGAGAAGACCAAGGCCACCGCAGTCAGCGCCTTTTCCCCGCCGGAGAGCAAATGAATACTGCTGTTGCGCTTGCCAGGCGGACGTGCGATGACATTCACACCCGCATCCAACAAATCTTCGCCGGTGAGCTCAAGGTAGGCATGCCCGCCCCCAAACAAACGTGGAAAGTTCTTCTGCAACCCCGTGCTAATGAGATCAAAGGTGTCTTTGAAGCGGGTACGCGTTTCCTTGTCAATACGGCGAATCGCACCCTCCAAGGTTTCCAACGCGGACACCAAGTCGTTGTGCTGCGCATCCAGATATTCCTTGCGCTCGGACTCGGTTTGGAATTCTTCAATCGCCGCAAGGTTGATCGCGCCCAAACGCTGAATACGCTGATTGAGCTCAGCCAAACGCGACTCCCAATCATCGGCATGCGCGTCTTCAGGCAAGGAAGCTAAGATCTGATCACGATCAGCGCCGGCTTCTTGCAGTTGTTCCGCTACGGTCTGCTGACGCACCCGCATTTCTTGCGCGGCAATGCGCAAGGTCGTGACTTGTTCACGCGCCTGGTTGACCGAGGCTTCTTGCCCTGAGCGCGATTGCTCTGAACTACGTAGATCATGCTCAACCGAGGCCATCTGGGTCCGCGCATCCGTCAATTCACGCTCAACCACACGACGCGCTTCCAGTGCGGTTTGCAACTCCGCTTCCAATTGTGGCAACGGTCCCTGTGCTTGTTGCAGATTTTCTTGCAAGGTTTGTTGGCGTTGGTCAGCGTCAATCAGCTGCGCATCCACGCGCTCCAAGCTGCGCAGCACGGATTCATGCCGGCTACGTGCCGTTTCCAATTGCAAGGTGAGGCGATGCAATTGATCTTTACGCTCGCCTGACGAACGGCGTGCCTGGTCCAACATGCTGCGCAGACTCTCACGCTGCTGTTCCAATTCTTGGCGTTTTTGATTCACCACGGCCATCGCTTCGGTGGCCTGCTCCAGCGTGACACGCGCCTGCTGAATTTCAGTTTCGGCGGTTTGTAATGCCTCTTGCAGCTCCGCACGCTCATGCTCAAGCTGGACCACACGCTGCTGCGCTTGGGTGATGCGATTGCGACGACTGGACAGTTCAGCCTGATGACGCGAGGCCTCACGCGTCGCTTCACCGATCTGTTGCTGCAACTGCTCACGGGCCCGCTCATGTTGCTGCAATGCTTCACGCGCACCTTGCAACTGTGCTTGCAATTGTTCGAATTCTTGCTGCGCCCGCTCCAGACTCGTACGGGTTTCCCGCAACTCGGCTTCGCGCTCAATCACGCTGCCCTGATCTTCACCACGATCCACGCGTGACCAATTCGGTCCGATCCATAACCCTTCGCGGGTTACGATGGATTGGTGCCGTGCCAACTGAGCGCGCATTGTCATCGCCGCATCCAGGTCTTCGGCAACAAACACATCTTCGAGCCAGCTCTGCAGCGGCGTGTCGGTTTGTACCTGCTGCGCCAGCGAAGCCCCAAGACTGTTGCTCACCGCAGAAACCGCAGCAGCACTTCGATGAATCAAACCAGCACGACCGCGCTCAATACTCGGTAGATCACGCAATAGATCGGTTTCTTCATCCACCACCACAGCATCGAGCTGCATGCGCAATACGGTTTCAACCGCCCGCTCCCAACCCGGTGTCACTTGCAAGGTTTCGGCAACCCGCGGCGCTTTGTCTTTACCGCGCGCACGCAACCACTCGAGTACACCACCCCGCTTGCCCAAGGCTTCGCCTTGCAACGTTTCAAGCGAGGCGACACGACCTTGCTGCTGCTGAATCTGGGAACGCAACGTGCCGGCCTCGCGATCCAGTCGCTCAACCTCGCCACGTTGCTGCTGAATCGATTGCAGCTGATCTTGCTGCTGCCCCTGCAATTGTTGCAACGCCGATTCGCTACTGTGCACAGTCGCTTCCAGCTGCTGCAGAGCCTCTTCGCCGGTTTGACCTTGCAGCTCGCTCAGCTCTTCGCCGATGCGCGCAATGCGGCGCTGCTGCTGCAACTGTTGTTGCTCCAAGTGTTGAATACGCGCTTGCTCAACATGCGCTTGGCGCTCTGGCGTTCCGGCATCGCGGCTGAACGCATCCCACTCGGCTTGAAAGCGATTCCAGTCCTGCTCCACCGCATCACGGCGCTCGCGCGCTTCTTTGGCTGCATCTTCTGCACGCACACGCTGTGGTTCAACTTGCGCGATCTCGGCTTCGAGCAACTGCTTGCGCTCACGATCGGCGGCGCGATGACGCTGCGCTTCGGCCTGCGCCGCTTGTGCTTGCTCGAGGTCTTGCTGCAATTGCTGCGCACGCTCACGCGCTGCGTTCAAGGTTTGTTCGACCCGCGCAATATCGGCGCCAGCCGCGTAGTAACGCCCCTGCACCGAACTCAGCGTCTCTTGCGCCTTGATTTGTTGCTCGCGCAATTCTTCGATACGGGCTTCCAGTTCACGCAGTTCAGCAATGCGCTTCTCCACCGCGACCTCGGCTTCGCGCACCGCTTGCGCTTGTTCCGCGACATGGGTTTCCAGTGCGCGCCAACGCAAGGCCAATAACTCGCTTTGGAGCCCACGCTCTTCTTCTTTGTAGGCACGGTACTTGGTTGCAGCTTCGGCTTGGCGCTCCAAACGACGCAACTGCTTATCCAACTCTTCCCGCAGGTCGTTCAGGCGATCAAGGTTTTCGCGTGCATGCCGGATGCGGGTTTCGGTTTCGCGCCGACGTTCTTTGTAGCGCGAAATCCCTGAGGCTTCTTCAACAATCAAACGCAGGTCTTCTGGCTTGGCCTCAACGATGCGCGAGATCATGCCCTGTTCGATGATGGCGTAGCTGCGCGGACCCAGACCGGTTCCCATAAACACATCCATAATGTCGCGCCGGCGACACTTGGTTCCGTTTAGGTAGTAGTTGGAGGTGCCATCGCGCACAACCTTGCGCTTGACCGAAATCTCGCTGAACGCACCGTATTGGCCGCCGAGCTTGCCTTCGCTGTTGTCGAAGACCAATTCGACACTGGCCGCACTGACCGGCTTGCGCGAGGTGGTACCGTTGAAAATGACGTCCGACATGGAGTCGCCGCGCAACTGCTTGGCCGAACTTTCACCCATGACCCAGCGCACGGCATCGATGGTGTTGGACTTACCGCAACCGTTCGGGCCGACGATGCCGACAAGATTGCTGGGGAANGGGATCGTGGTGGGATCAACGAAGGATTTGAATCCGGCGAGCTTGATGTGCTTGAGGCGCATTCCCTGCGTTTCCCCTAACCTTCCGAGTGGTTTTTGTATCCCCGCTTGGCGCGCCTCGGGCCGCCGAAAAAGCTGCCGTTGCACGCGCTGCGGGGTATGATTCTGGCCCACGATTCTACGTCATCTGCCGGCCGCTGCGGGACAAAAACCTTACTGCGGGATGGAAAGAATCTCTCTTTTTGAATCAACTGGATGCGACCACAATATGTCTAGCCAACCGAGCAAAACTCTCGAAGTCTTCGATAATCCGGCACCTGAAACCGATTTCGTGATCCGGATTCGGATCCCTGAATTTACCTGCCTCTGCCCAAAAACTGGGCAGCCGGATTTCGCCACGCTGTATCTGGAATACATCCCAGAAAAGCACTGTGTCGAGCTGAAGTCTCTGAAGATGTACATGTGGTCGTTCCGTGATGAAGGCGCGTTTCATGAAGCTGTCACCAACAAGATTCTTGCTGACCTAGTCGCAGCAACGCAGCCACGCTTCATGCGCCTTACCGGCGACTTTTATGTACGTGGCGGCATCTACACCACTGTCGTGGCCGAACATCGTGACAAGAATTGGAACCCACAACCCCTGGTTAGCTTGCCACCAGCCGGCAACTGGCAGCAGTAAGCGTCTGCTCTGAACGCACGTCTGAACGCTCGCACCCAACTCGGCATTGACGTCGGCACCTCNGCGGTGCGGGTGTGTGCNTGGGATCCACTCGCGGACATCAGCGTACTGGCGCGCGCCGATCTAGCACCCACGCATCGCCAAGGTACGCACAGCGAACAAGACCCTTATGATTGGTGGCGCGCCTTGTGCGTTGCGATGGATGACTTGTTCATGCGCATTCCCGGCGCGCGCATTGCTGGTCTCAGTCTTGATTCCACCTCTTCAACTTTGCTGCCGATTGACGCAAGCGGCACTCCACTCGCCCCTGCACGCCTGTATGACGACGCGCGTGCAATTCATGCTGCAACTCAAGTGGAAGCCGTCGCACCGCACGACAGTGGCGCGCATGGTGTAACCAGTAGCTTGAGCAAATGGCTACAGTGGCACAACGAAGGGCTCGCGAACAATGCACACGTCGTACATGCAACCGATTGGCTGCTCGGTCAGTTGTGTGGTGTGTATGACGTCACCGATGAGAACAATGCGCTCAAGCTGGGCTATGACCCGGTACAACGCGCATGGCCGATATGGTTAGAAACCCTCGGCATTCATCGCACAACACTGCCGCGCGTCGTCGCGCCGGGTACGCACATTGGCGAACTGCATCCCGAGTTGTGTCAACGCTGGAACCTGCCGCAAAAAACGCCAGTGTATGCAGGCACGACGGATAGCACCGCAGCCTTCCTTGCTGCGGGCGCACAACGGCCCGGAGATGCTCTTACGGTGCTGGGTTCCACGCTGGTGGTGAAGGTGCTCTCACGCAAACCCGTGTTCGCACCAGAATACGGCGTCTACAGCCATCGCTTAAGCGACCTCTGGCTCGTTGGTGGCGCATCGAATTCAGGCGGCGCGGTATTACGTCAACATTTCAGCGATGCAGAGATTCATGCACTGACACCGCAACTACGTCCATCACAGCCCACGCATCTAAACTACTACCCCCTACCGAAGCCAGGCGAGCGCTTTCCGCACAACGATCCTGCATTGCAACCACGCCTCACACCACAACCCATAGATCGCGCACAATTCTTGCAGGGGATTTTTGAAGGCATCACGCAGATTGAAGCCGATGCCTATGCACGACTGGCCGAACTCGGTGCCGATCCGGTGCAACGAATCTTTAGCAGCGGGGGTGGCGCACAAAATCCAGCATGGACAGAAATTCGTCAACGCTTATTGGACAAACCCCTGCTACCCGCACGGCGGCGTGAAGCTGCATGTGGTGTCGCCAAACTCGCCAGGCCCAGCGCGCCGCACTAACGACAAGCACATCAAGCTATGCGTGGCGCAAGGCACGCGCGATCGTTTCAATATCGGGAAGGCGGCTGAGCGCATCCACTGCAACCACTGGCACACAACAACCGGTGTTACATCGCGAAGGTTGGCGCAACACATCGATCCGGTTCACCAACACGGTATAGGGACGCGAAGCCCGCACCCATTGCGGTGCCGTCGGGTCGTCTTGCAGCCACTCCTGCCAAACCGGCGTTTGCCCCGCCACCTCACAAGCCGCACGTAAATTCGTTCGTAAGACCTCTGCATCACTTGTCGCTGCGCTGGGCAAGACCACATCCATCTGCACGGCCATCTCAACTCCCCGCTGGTAAGAACGAACGCAAGCGTTTGAGGCCTTCCTCAATGCGCGCAATATCAACGGTGTAGGCAAAACGCACATGGGTGTGCGCATGATGCAAACCAAAGTCGGCACCCGGAGTAATGGCAACACCAGCGCGCGTTAAAACCTCACGACTCCAAGCTTCACTCTGCTCGGTGAAGCGCGAGGCATCCGCATAGAGATAAAACGCGCCCTGCGGGGCATGCACAATGTCAAAACCAAGCGCACGCAATTCCGGCAACAGCACATCACGGCGTTGTTGGAAGATCACCCGCCGCTGCTCAAGGATGTCTTGTGTATCCGGCTGGAACGCGGCAAGTGCGGCATATTGCGCAGGCGTAGAAGCCGCTAAGAACAAGTTCTGCGCAAGGCGATCCAACGCATCGACTGCATCACTCGGCGCAACCATCCAACCAACACGCCAGCCGGTCATACCGTAGAACTTAGAGAAGCTGTTGATCACCCAGATCGACTCGTCCAGCGCAACAGCGGTGACCGAATCGTTTTCATCATAGATGAGACCGCGATAAATTTCGTCAACCAGCAGATGCCCGCCCAACGATTGCACAGTCTGATGCAAGGCCTTGAGCTGAGCTTGCGGAATCAGCATCCCGGTAGGATTGGCCGGCGAGGCCAGCATCAAAACCTTGGTATTGGGCTGCCATGCCGTACGTACTTGCGCAGGCGTAGGAATGAAATCATTCGCGGCATCCACCGCAAGTGACTGCACTTCTACATTGAGGAAACGCGCAAAGTTGCGGTTGCAGGGATACCCTGGATCGGTCATCAACAAACCATCGCCGGCATCGAGCAATACACCGAGGGCCAATAACAATGCGCCGGATGAACCCGGGGTTATCACAATGCGTTCAGATGGAATGGCCCGCCCAGTCTCACCTCGGTAGTGCGCAGCAATGGCTTCCCGTAATGCCGTCAACCCCACAGCGGGGGTGTAGTGATGCTTGCCCGACTTCAGCGCCGCCATGCCAGCATCGACAATGGGCGGCGGCGTGAGAAAGTCCGGTTCACCGATCTCGAGATGCACGATATCGTGCCCCTGCGCCTCGAGCTGCCGCGCCTCCGCGAGCAACTGCATCACGCGGAAAGGCTCGATGCTCTCCGTACGCCGGGCGTAGGACACGTCGCTCTACCTAAACGGCCGCTCGTGCATGCAAGGCACGCATGAAGTCGACCGTGACCCAGCGCACTTCCGGTAGTGGCGATTCGCCTCCCACAACAGTGAAAGCAAGCTCGGGCTCGCCAAAGGTATCCAGCACCAAATCTGCTCCCGCCACATCGTCATCGCGGGTGTAATCGCTGAGCGTAACCAATACAGGCAGCTTGGCAGCCTTCGCGGAGCGCACACCGTTGCGCGAGTCTTCCAGCGCCAAGCAATCGGCAGGCGTCAACCCAAGCTTTTGCATGACATAGTCATATACGTCGGGGGCCGGCTTCTTTGCTGGCACCATATCCCCCGCACCAATCACCTCAAACCAGTCCATCGCCCCCGGGAACAGGCTGTTATCCAGCAACGCTTGCACATTCGGCAACGAGGTTGTGGTAGCAATGGCAAGGCGCAACCCAGCGGCACGTGCCTCTTCCAAAATCCGGCGAACCCCGGGGCGCAGTGGAATCTGGCCCGACTCCATACGTTTCACATAACGCGCGGTTTTGTCTTTGTGTAGTGTCGCCGCAAACGCAACGAGATCCGCCACGGCTGGCATCTTCGGCTGATGGGTTTCGACAAAATGGCGAATGCGCTCCTTGCCGCCGGTCACCTTGAGCAATTCGGTATACAACGCGGGGCTCCACTCCCAATCCAAGCCGGCGGCTGCGAAGGCCTCGTTGAAGGCTAAACGATGCGCTTCCTCGGTATCTGCGAGCGTGCCATCCACATCGAATAGCAAGGCCTGAAGATTCTTTGCAGTCATGCAGGGCTCCGTAAACGTGAAAAAAGCGACATTCTGGCACAGTAATTGCGCCCCTCTCCTCTTTCTGGTATCAAATGCCGGCTTTTGCGCCAGTCGGCGATGATTTCACGCCACCGCTGCCGCACTTACCCCGCGTGTTGCACGTCCACAGGAGTCCGGATCCCCATGGCAACTGCTAAGAAAAAGGCCGCACCGAAGAAGAAAGCTGCTGCAAAGAAGGCCGCACCGAAGAAGAAAGCTGCTGCAAAGAAGGCCGCACCGAAGAAGAAAGCTGCTGCAAAGAAGGCCGCACCGAAGAAGGCTGCGACCAAAAAAGCGGTTGCAAAAAAAGCTGCAGCCCCAAAAGCGACCGCAAGCAAGGCTGCGGCGGTGAAAAAAGCTGCAGCCCCGAAAGCGGCTAAGAAAGCGACCCCAACAAAAAGCAAGCCTGCTCCACGCAGTAGCAATAGCCAGCACATGATCGTAGGTGGCATCGCACCCTACGCCGAAAAGAAAAACGAAGATTACATGAGTGCCACGCAACAGCAGCACTTCCGTGAAATCTTGCAGGCATGGAAGCAGCTGCTGATCCAAGAAATGGATGA